>Ga0180888_102_pt1 | contig 52260 bp, 59 predicted proteins | sample Deesub1362A_J573_FD_124181 | JGI IMG/M metagenome (GOLD analysis project Ga0180888, IMG submission 124181) | Methanomicrobia archaeon JdFR-19 | reverse complement strand
TACACACCTGGTATGGGGATACCAGAACTCAGAGAAGCGATATGTGAGAAATTGAGGAGGGAGAACGGGATAGATGCAGAGCCTTCTGAAGTGATTGTGACACCGGGTGCGAAGCATGCGATATTTGAGACAATCACAGCTCTGGTGGATGAGGGAGATGAGGTGATACTCATTGGTCCTGCATGGGTGACGTATGAGGCGTGTGTGAGGTATGCTGGCGGAAAGGCGGTGTATGTCAATACGAGTCCTGAGGAAGGTTATATTCCGTACGATGTTGGCGGGTACATAACGCCAAAAACGAAGTTGATAATACTGAACAGTCCGTGCAATCCGTCTGGTGCGGTGTATCCCCCAGAGGTCATAAGAGAGATTGCCGAGCTTTCGATTGACCATGGATTTTTCGTGCTGTCAGACGAAATTTATGAGAAGATAATATACGAAGGAGAGCATTTGAGTGCGGGCTCGATTGCGCCCGAGAGAACCATAACCGTGAATGGGTTTTCTAAATCATATGCGATGACAGGGTGGAGACTGGGATATGCGGCTGCTCCAAAGCACATAGTAAAAGCTATGCTGAAAGTCCAGTCCCATTCTGTGAGCCATCCCACCTCGTTTGTTCAGTGGGCGGGAGTTGAGGCGTTGAAAGGCTCTCAACAATGCGTTGAGGATATGAGGAAGGAGTTTGAGAAGAGGAGAGACATACTTATGGAGGGGCTGAGGGACATGGGAATAGAGTGCCCTGTTCCAGACGGAGCTTTCTATGTATTTGTGCCAACCGAAAGAGCAGAGGGGGACGATGTTGCCATGAAACTTTTGCAGGAGGCGCTGGTCTCTGTAACACCTGGAAGTGCGTTTGGAAAGGCATACAAGAACTACATCAGAATATCTTATGCCGTCAGTACTGATAAACTGATGGAGGCGATAAAGAGGATGGAGGGGATGCTATGATTGGCGTTTTATCTGATACGCATGACAACATTGAGGCTACGAGAAAGGCAGTAAAACTGTTTAACGAACTCGAAGTTGAGCATGTCCTCCATGCGGGCGATGTTGTTTCTCCTTTCATGGTGAGGGTGTTCAAAGAACTTGAATGTCCTTTATTCCTTGTTTTTGGAAACAACGATGGGGACAGGATAACGCTCAAGAACTTTTTTGAGAAAGAAGGGTTCTGCGTGAAAGGAGATTTCGGTGTGGTCGAGGATGTTGCTTTCCTTCATGGAACGTATCTCCCTCTGGTAGAGGCTCTTGCAAGGAGTGGTATGTATGGGTGTGTGGTCTATGGGCATACTCACGAGCCGTAGGTGAATATGGTTGGTGAGTGTCTGGTTGTGAATCCGGGGGAGTGTTCTGGCGTCCTGAGTGGTAGAAAGACTGTTGCTCTGATAGATGAAAAAGATGCGAAGATTGTGGATTTATCAGAGGGTTGAATCAGAAGGTTGAATCTCTTTTCCTCTCTAAGCCGAAATCCCATACTGCCTTCTGCACACTCTCTCCGATTATTACTTTCCCATTTTCAACCGCTATCCTCATTCCATCATATGAGAGTGGGTATTTCTTTGAAGCAACAGAGTGAGGAGGATACAGATGACTCATGTGTATGAATAACGTCTCCTTTGCATCTATCCTCTTCGAGAGTTCGAATGCCTCGTTTGCATTCATGTGCTTGTTGAACGATAGGGTTGGATGGATTGCATCCGCAATGAGCAGGTCTGGAGAGTGAATGAGCTCAATAACCTCATCCGAAAGTTTTGAGGAAGTGTCTCCTGTGAACACGATTTTACTGTCCTCGTATCTGAGTATCACGCCTGCCGATTCCTTCAGTGGTGGGTGGTCAACCGGGAAGAGTGTGAACTCAACTCCAAATATTTCGAAGGGTTTGAAGAACCCGACCTTATTTATGCTCAATTTCATGAAACTGAACATAGATGATATGATTTCTCCCGTGAGGTCTGTTGTACGTATGTCAAGCTTCTTCTGGACTCTGTAAAATTCAGGTATGCCCCCTATGTGGTCATAATGGGGATGAGTTATAACGATTGCATCCACCTTCCCGACATCTTCCTATATCAACTGCCATCTTATGTCTGGGCTAACATCTATCAGTGCCACCTTGCCCTCATTATGAACAAGTACCGAGAAACGCATCCTTCTGCTCTTTCCCCCTTTTCTCGCATCCCTGCATGCTGGACACCAGCATCCCATCTTTGGGCATCCAGCGGCATCCCCCGTCCCGAGAAGCACCATCTTCATACATCATACCTCTTGTAGAACTCCTTTGCCCCAACACCCTCCTCTATTACCCTCCTCAGCAGGTCCTCGAACAGTTTATGTTCCCTTGTCTTGATGAGAACCTCTCGATGTGCTCTCATGAGTATGTCTGGATAATCCCCCCTTATGAGAGACTCAGCCCGTACTATATCTGCCAATGTGTCAGTCAACCCTCTTTCATGAATCCAGACAGGAAACTCCACCCTGCTTGGTAGGTGTCTGTTGAGCGATATGTAGAAGAATGCAATCCCTCTTTTCCATTTTCCATATCTGTCGAGGGTTGAGAGAGAGCGAGAGGTACTCACCCCATATCGCCTGTCGTCTCTATCACACAGAAACACCTTACTTCGGTCTCCCCATTCCATCAATCCAAACAGAAACGCATCTGTGAGTCTTGTGGATGATAACCCCATGGTGTTGGACATGAGGGACACAACATCCCTTGCGTGGGGCGTGTCAATGTATCCACAGAATATTCCATTCTGCTCTTCAGAAGAATCGAGAAGTTTGAGAATTGAGTTGATGTATATGTTTCTTATGCTTTCGTTGAGGGAGTTTGCATGCGAGACCACGAGTGAGCCATCGAAGAATGTGGTTATGTCTTTTGATAGAAGGGTTTCCACCTCCCCACATTCCTTCTCAAACCTCATGGCATCTGTGAGTTCTTTGCTGTATGCATACACTCTGTGTGCCTCGAAGTCGTTTGGTGTGATGAGATGTACATGTGTCTGTGAGTCAATGTTTCCATCATGGTAGTTGATAACGAATCCGGTTTGTACAAGACCGTATCTGAGGTTCTGAGTGGGGTAAATCTGGCTCCCATCAACAGCCCCCACCTTCACACCAGACAACACCCTATCCATCCATTCAAGAGCATCTTCCCTTTTCTCCCATTCGATTTCAAACCGTTTTATCACCTTTCCATCTTCGATGGGAATCGCTCCGATGTAGTCTGGAACATCCTCCCCCTCCCAGTACTCAATTTCATCAAGCTTCTCCCTGTATCTCTTGCACTCCTCAGATGCTTCGATACTTTCTCTGCGAAGCTCATCTCTCCTCCTCTCGATTTCATTCATGAGTTCTATCAGGTTCAGCATATCACATTTACAAACCACATAAGTTTAAAAAACACTTTCTCATATTGGGATGTGATGTATGATGTGGTTGTGGTGGGGGCAAGCCCCGCAGGTATTGCATGCACGTTGAGATGCTCCGAACTCGGTCTATCGACAGTTCTCTTCGACAGAAAACCTTCCCCATCGTTTCATCCCGCATGCACATTCTTTGAGCGCATGGCGAACCAAGTTGGCTTTCGTGTTGACTCGTCTTATGTTTAGAAGAAAGTGAAGGGGATGAGGATAATCTCCCCCGGCGGAATCGAGCTCGAAATAAACGAGAAAGGGTATGTGGTTGACAGAGAGAAGTTCGACTGGTTCTATCTCAACAAATCGGATGCTGATGTGGAGTGGGAATGTGATGTGAAGCACCTCCTTATTGAAGAGGGGCGTGTTAGAGGGGTGGAGGTTGATAAGGATGGCAATTCGAAAGAGGTGAGGGCAGACACGGTCGTGCTTGCCTGCGGACTCAACTCGCATCTTCCAGATGAGGCGAGTCTCTCTCCCATAAGGTATCCATCAGATATTGCATGGGCGATGGAAGCTGTTGTTGAGGGAGAGAACATCGGGGAAGGTGAGTACTTCGAGTACTTCGTTGGCAGTGTTGCACCTGGCTGGAAGGCAACCTTCTCTCCACTTGGTGGGGACTTCGCCTCTGCGGGTGTGTATGTGAGACGGGTTGGAAATCCATCCGATTTTTTTTCCAGACACATGGAAAGGCTGAGGAAAGCAAAGGGGAATATGAAAATCGTGGAAGTGTTTGAGGGCGGGGACCCGATTGCTGCCATGCCATGGAAACTTGTGGGGGATGGTGTGGTTGTGTGTGGTGGTGCTGGAGCACAGTCTGGCATCATGTATGGTATGAGGGCGGGCGTAATAGTCGCAGAGAGCATTGCACAGGGTGATTTGTCTCTGTATCAGAAGAGGTGGGAGAGAGAACTCATGAGAGAATACAAACTCGGAAGAAAAGCCCTCAATATGCTCATGGAGATGGAGGATGAGGACATAGACAGGTTTGCACGTGCTTTGAGCGATTTTGATTTCTCGTCTCTCCGGGGCAACCCATATCTCAAGGCTTTTCGAGTTTTTATGCACATCTTGAAGAAAGACCCAGCTCTCATTTTGAGACTAATATAAATAATTTGAACTTATAGATGGTAGTATGTACGAGGCGGAGCAGGTCAGAGTCAGAGATTACATGACCATACAAGTTACGGTTGTACATCCAGATGATAGGATAGAGGATGTGATAGAGCTCATAAAGGAGACCGGACACGATGGTTTTCCTGTTGTTGATGGGGATGAGGTTGTGGGGTATGTATCATCCAAGGACATAATACTGAAGCCTGGGGCTAAGTTTGTGAGAGATGTCATGAACAGGGACGTGGTGGTGGCTCTTGAAAACATGTCCCTCTCCGATGCGGGGAGGGTGATGTTCAGAACTGGTAAAAACAAGTTGCCCGTGATAGATGACAAGAACAGATTGGTTGGCATCCTCACGAACACAGATATCTTACGTTCTCACATAGAGCGTTCCTCTCCGAAAAAGGTATGGAAGTTCAAGAAAGCACTTGAGATAGTTCATAAGGTGGGGGTGAAGGTGAGGAGAGGGAAGGTGAGGATATCCCAGCTCACACCAACCCAGCCGAGGATATATGCGGATGAACTCGAAGGGAGAGTATATGAGCTTAAACAAGGTCTCACAGAGCCGTTGATTGTGATTAAAAAACCAGACAAGCTGTTGCTGGTCGATGGGCATCATAGGGTAGTTGCTGCAAAGAAGCTCGGTATAGAAGAACTCGATGCATACATACTTGAGCTTGAGAAGGATGTACCTCTGGGGATGGAGAAGATAGCGAGGGATACCGGTCTTCAGACAATAGATGACATCAGAATCATGGATTATGTGAAACACCCATTGATAGAGGTCACACAGAAACTCATGAGGGGAAAGGGGTACGTCTATAAGGAGGGATAAGTTGGAGGAGAAGGGAAAGATTCTGCCAGTTCTGATAGAGGACGAGATGAAACGTTCTTACATAGACTATGCAATGAGCGTGATAGTTGGCAGGGCTCTTCCAGATGTCAGGGACGGTCTCAAACCCGTACACAGAAGAATCCTATATTCGATGTGGGAGTCAGGCATCACCCACAACAAGCCATACAAGAAATCTGCAAGGGTTGTGGGAGACGTTCTCGGTAAGTATCATCCCCATGGGGATATGGCTGTGTATGATGCTCTCGTCAGAATGGCTCAACCTTTCTCTCTCAGATACACTCTGATAGATGGGCAGGGGAACTTTGGCTCGGTTGATGGAGACAGTGCTGCTGCAATGCGTTATACAGAGGTGAGGCTGTCAAAGATAGCTGAGGAGATGCTTGCAGATATTGAAAAGGACACTGTTGACTTCGTTCCGAATTATGACCAGTCCCTCGAAGAGCCGGTTGTTCTTCCATCCAGACTCCCGAATCTGCTTGTGAATGGCTCAACAGGGATAGCTGTTGGAATGGCAACGAACATACCACCCCATAACTTATCAGAGGTATGTGATGCGATATGTGCTCTCATCGATAACCCAGAGTTGACGAATCGTGAGCTCATGAGGTATGTGAAAGGTCCTGATTTTCCCACCGGTGGTGCGGTGTATGGGGTGGATGGAATCGTCAGTGCGTATGAACATGGCAGGGGAACGATTAGGATAAGGGCGATCGCAGAGATAGAGGATAATCACATCATAATCAGTGAGATTCCGTATCAGGTGAACAAAGCAAAGCTTGTCGAGACGATTGCAGAATTGGTCAGAGAAAGAAAACTCGATGGAATATCAGAGGTCAGGGATGAGTCAGATAAAGAAGGGATACGGGTTGTGGTTGAGCTGAGGAGGGATGCAAATCCGACCGTTGTTTTGAATAACCTCTACACACATACGCAGTGCGAAGTCAGTTTTGGTATAACAAACCTTGCACTTGTGGATGGAGTCCCGAGAGTTCTCTCCCTCAGGGACATGCTCTTCTACTTCATCCAGCACAGAAAAGATGTCATACGCAGACGTTCGTTATTTGAGTTGCAAGAAGCTGAAAGAAGGGCGCACATCGTTGATGGGTTGCTGATAGCGATAGATAATATAGATGAAGTTGTGGCGATAATAAAAAGTTCGAAGAGCGTTGAGATGGCAAGGAACAGGTTGATGGAAACATTCTCTCTTACAGAACTCCAGACGAACGAGATTCTGAATATGCCGTTGAGGAGACTCACAGCACTCGAAAGGTCGAAGCTTGAGGATGAAAGAAAGGATTTGCTGAAGAGGATAGAGGGGTTAAGAGAACTCCTCTCGAGTGAGAAGAAGATTCTGGAAGTTGTGAAGAGGGAGATACAGGAGTTGAAAGAAAGATATGGAGACGAGAGGCGCACCATCATAATGAAGAAGGTTGGTGAACTCAAGACAGAGGACTTGGTGGCTGACGAGAAGGTTGTGATAACGATTACGAGGGCGGGATACATAAAACGCACACTACTCACAACTTTCAGAAGACAGCACAGGGGTGGCAAGGGTGTGAGCTGTGTGAGATTGAGGGAGGGGGATTATGTAATACTTTCTCACTTCACTTCGAATCTTCAGAATCTACTGCTCTTCACAAACAGGGGCAGGGTATTCTCGCTCAGGGCATACGAGATTCCCGAAGGAGACAGGACTTCGAGAGGAAGCTCGATTGCAAAGCTGATAAGTCTTGAAAAAGACGAGTACATAGTGGATATCATCAGCCACAGAAACGATGGGGAATATGTTGGAGAGTATGTTTTTGTTGCAACAAAGAAAGGAGTCGTGAAGAAGACCCACATCAAGAAGTTTGAAAATGCAGGAAAGAGAGGTATCATTGCCATAAAACTGAAGGGAGATGAGGTTGCAGGTGCAAGACTCACAGATGGAAACAAAACGATTCTGTTAGCGACCAGAAATGGAATGGCGACTACCTTCTCCGAAAGGGATGTGAGGGCCATGGGTAGAAGTGCAAGAGGAGTGAGGGGCATGAATGTGAAGGAGGATGAAGTTGTTGGCATATCACTGCTCGACAAAGAAGATATTCTTGTGATATCTGAGAAAGGATATGGGAAGAGAATTGGCATTCATGAGTTCAGAGTCAAAAGAAGGGGAGGAAAGGGAATAAGGATTGCTCGGATAACAGATAAGAGTGGGGGGGTGGCTGGCGTTAGAGAAGTTGGTGTGAGGGATGAGGTAGTTTTCACAACAGAGAGAGGTCTTCTCATCAGAACAAGCGTATCACAGGTCAGGAGAATGCACAGAAGTGCAAAGGGTGTCAGGATTGTGAATGTCTCTTCGGATGATAGGGTTGTGAGCATTTCGGTTGTTGGAGGTGATTGAGTGGAGAAGAGGATGCATGCTTATGTTTCTGGAATCGTTCAGGGGGTATTTTTCCGCAGTTTTGTTCAGGAAATAGCAATCGAACTCGGTCTTACTGGATTTGTGAGAAACCTTCGGGATGGAAGGGTTGAAGTGGTTGCAGAGGGGCCGGTAGAGAAACTTGAAACACTCGAAAAAGAGCTGTGGAGAGGTCCCCCCTTTGCTGTTGTGGATAACGTTGAGGTGAGTTATCATCCTCCAACCGGCGAGTTTAGAGGATTTGTGATAAGGAGGTGATGTAGTTGGGAAAGGTGATAGCGGAGATATCCATCATCCCACTTGGAACTGGTACTCCCAGTGTGTCGGAGTACATCGGAGAAGCGGTGAAAATAATAAAAAGCAGAGGAATTCCTTACAGGGTGTGTCCGATGGGAACGGTTGTTGAAGGAGAACTGGATGAGGTGCTTGACCTTCTAAGAGATATTCATGAAGCTCCTTTTCTGATGGGAGCACAGAGAGTTGTGACAAGGCTTGTGATCGATGAGAGGAGGGACAAGCCAGCGAGCATGGGGCAGAAGGTAAATTCGGTGAAGGAGAGAGTTGGTGAGCAGGATGATGTGGAGTGAGATGGTGGGCGAGTTATCCGAGCCAATGAGACATCCCAACTGGCTCATAAAAGTGCTTCTCGGTGGGCTTCTTAATATGATTCCTGTTCTGAATTTAATCGCAGACGGGTACATAATGAGGAGAATTGGACTGGTGGTTGAGGGGGTTGAAGAACTACCAGAATGGGAGAACTTCTGGGATTTGTTTGTGATGGGAGTGAAGTACACCATCGTTTTTGTTTTTTACCTCATCATTCCTCTCGCTGTGATGGGACTGTCTGGTGTGTTGGGTGGTGTATTGGCGGTTGTGGGGATGGTTTTAATCATTCCGTTTGCGTTTTTCCTGCCAATGGCACTCGTTCGGCTTGCCATCACACACACCCTCAGTTCAGCTCTCGACTTTTCAGACATTGTTGAAAGAATCAAACTTGCTTTCTATGACTACACAAGGCTCTTTGCTTTTACCATCCTGATCTTTGGGATGCTGAGTCTTGTGGGAGGAGTCCTCTCCCTAACAATCTTACTTTATCCGTTTGTGGCAATATTGTCGTTTTACATTATGCTTGTGCTTGCGAAATTGTATGCAACTCTGTATGTTGAGATTGAGCGCGGGGTGGTGGAGTGAAGGTTCTTGTGAGTGGTGGTGCCGGATACATTGGAAGCCACCTGTGTGAAGCACTTGTTCAGCAAGGACACGAAGTTGTTGTTCTTGATGACCTCTCGACAGGTTGTTTGTCCAATATAGAACACATCGATGTGGAATTCGTGAGAGGGTCTGTTCTTGACAGGGAGTGTGTTATATCTGCGTGTGATGGCGTTGATATGGTTTTCCATCTTGCATCTGTTCCAGATGTCAGAAACACAAATCCAGAATAGCATTTCAACTCGAATGTTGCTGGAACCTACAACATTCTTGAAAGTATGAGGGAGGCTGGGATTGGTAAAGTTGTTTTCACATCAACCTCGACAGTGTATGGTGAGCCGTCTGTTATTCCAGTTCCAGAAGAGTACTCACCTTTGGAGCCGATCTCATTGTATGGAGCGACAAAACTTGCGTCAGAGGTGCTAATAATCGGTTATTCAGGTTTCTATGGGATTGAATCGTGGATATTCAGACTTGCGAACATAGTCGGTGGTAGATTTAGGAGAGGCGTTGTTTTTGATTTCGTTAGAAAGTTGAATAAAGACCCAAAGAGATTGGAGATATTGGGAGATGGAACACAGAGGAAGTCGTACTTGCACGTTTCAGAATGTGTTGATGCAATGCTCTATGCGGTCAAGCATTCCAAAGGCGGTGTGTTCAATGTAGGCTCTGAGGACGACATAAGTGTGAGGAGAATAGCAGAAATAACCGTTGAGGAAATGGGTCTTGATGATGTTGAGTTCGTGTACAACAATCCCTACGATGGCAGGGGATGGAAGGGTGATGTAAAATATATCAGACTCGACATATCCAAGCTGAAAGGGATTGGGTGGAGGCCGAGGATGAATTCTGAGGAGAGCATAAGGGTTGCAGTCAAGGATTTACTTGTCTGAACACCTTTCCTTTTTCTATGATGTCCTTTCCAACCAGCACTTTCGCATTTTCAGGAAGATATTCTTTGAGATGTTTTCCAAGTGAGCATTCTCTCATTCTCTCGATGAGAAGCTTGTGTGCTTTAGTGTACTTTCTCCGCAGGTCAATGCAGTATCTTCCCTTCTCTATATACACATCAGAGAGAGTGTGTGCATTGTGGGAGTACTTTTCATAGAACCTCTCTGCATGGGCTCTCTCATCTACAGGAGGACCTATGTGTTTTCTTACTTTTGGAAGCTCAAAGACCTCAAGCTCGAATAAAATGCCAACAAAACCATCCTTCTCACATACTTTTTTTGAGTACGTTCTGAAACCTTCTGATGTCAAAAGTCTCTCGAAAGAGTCCATTGCCTTGTATATCTGGGGATACAGTATGTCATCTGATATGTCGGGTTTTGCGAATTCTATTTCAATATACTGAGTCCCTCTTGAAAAATCGAGCTCAGGCATTTCGTCCTTCTCGATAAAGAATTTTATGCTCGGGTTTTTGAGGAATTGTCTTGCATGGTGTATGCTCTTTGCAAAGTTATCAAGGCTCAGAGCAGAGGCAACATTCCTCTTTGGGTCGACAGGGTCAACAACGACAAGCGGGTCTCTGTGTTTCTTTGTTCCGTGCTTTTCTATGTCTATTACAATCCCCCTCCTCCACTTAGCCATTGCCTTTATGCATTCTATGAAAGACCCGTAGTAGATTATCAAAAGCTCACAGAGATATCCAGAATAACCCATTCTTTTGAGTTCAGAGCCATAGAGTCCTGCCCCTATCAGAAATTGTTTAAGAAGCCGTACCTCGTCTTCTTTTCCCTTTATGTACCTCATCACATACTCGTTGTGGTGTGGTGTGCGATCAACGGGAGAACGTATATTCGATGGGTCTTTCACATCATAACACGGGACAATATCAACCTCAAACTCGTTGAACAGAACTTTGATGTAAGGGTGGTCTGCATATCTTTCAACAACCTTCCCTCCCCATCTTTTCGCAAGCTTCTCTCCAATCTTCTTTGCAAGCTCCAGCCCAACCTCTTCGAGTTCTGTGAGAGGCACATCTTCTGGGAATGCCATGAACAAGTCCACATCGTATTTTCCCCGAAGCCAAGTACCTCTCGCAACTGAGCCAACAAGCAGACATCTCACTTTTGACTCGACAGTTTCTTCCGCAATCTTCAAAATCTCTTGTTTTATTTTCTGAACTCCGTTTGTTGGTTTTACCATATCAAGAGCCTGATTGATTACTTGGTTTATTTTCTGATCCATGCACTCACCTTAGACTAAATTTCTTAACCTCCTCGTATATTGGTCCCTTTGGTGTGAGTGTACTCTTCATGAGTGAGAATGAATGGGTGCGGAATTTTCCAAACTCTTTGTCCTTCATATCATCCAGCAGTTTCAAAATTCTTTTCTTTCCGTTCTCATTTAACCATTTAATTCTTGCAATTGTGATGTGGGGATGGAAGGCACGCTTCTCTTTTGGAAAACCTGCCTCTGAGAGAGTGTTTTCGATGCTCTCAACGAGCGGAAGGAACTCACCTTCACATCCAACCCAGATAACCTGTATTCTTGATCTGTTTGGAAACACTCCAACACCATGAACACGTACATCAAACGCTCTCTCTTCCACCTTTTTCAACGCATCCAGAACTCCATCCACATTCGAAACCTCACCCAAAAATTTGAGGGTGATATGGGTGGATTCAGGTCTCACGGGTTTGATGCCCTCGGAGGGAAGATGTTTCTGAACCTCTGCTATACTCTCTTTCAGTTCGGGCGGTATGTTGATTGCAACGAACAACCTCATTTACTCTCCCTCACTGTCTAAGTTCGACCACTTTCAACGAATATCCTTTTTTACACTTTATAGGCTCCAATACACGCACAATTGCTGCTTTGTCCCCCTCTTCAAATCCTTCTGGATGACAAAGTCCATAGTTTGGACAGGTTATTTCGTTGCATTCTATCACGGAATAAACTATCTTCGACCCTTCGAACGCCTTTCTTGATTCTATCGCAACCTTCTGCGGTACTTCCACAACCTCAACTGCCTGAATTCCCTCTTCGTGGAGAGGACACTCATGTACTGGGGCGTCTCTCACACCCACAACCCTGTATCTGCTCCCTTTCGTCAGATTCATACACGAGTTTTTGAGTCTGCAAGTTCTACATTCGGAACTCTCTCCAACAAATACGAACTCGTATCCCGGATTCGCAACCATCTTTCCTATGAGTGTTATTATTACGTTGTCATCTTCCATCATACACACCCATCCTTCTTTATTCACAAGGGTTAAAAAAGATGTGGATATACTTATTTTGATGATATCGGTAATCGTCCCCGCCTATAACAAATGTGATGAGATTGAGAAAGCACTGGTTGAGTTGATTGAAGTCATGGAGCAGGTGGGGGACTATGAGATCATAGTGGTGGATGATGGTTCTTATGATGGCACTTCCACAGTTCTGAGGAGATTGTGTGAGGAGTATGAGCTAATCTGTGTTTTTCTTGAGAAGAATGTTGGGAAAGGTAATGCGATAAGGGAGGGATTTTTGAGGAGCAAAGGCGATATAGTTGTATTCACGGATGCGGATAGAGACCTACCTCCATCCCAGATTCCTTAGTTCATTGAGGAATTGGAGGGCGTGGATGGTGTGGTAGGTTCGAAGAGACATCCAGATTCATAGATTGAGTATCCCTTGAGAAGGAGAATACTGAGCTGGATGTACTTTGTTTTTGAGAAAATACTATTCAGACTTCCGCTGTCAGACACCCAAGCGGGCCTTCAGGCTTACAGGAGATGTGTTCTTGAGAAGGTATTTCAGATGATGAAGGTATCTGGTTTCGCATTCAATATGGAACTAGTTGTGCTCTCGTTAAGACTCGGGTACAAACTGAAAAGTGTGCCAATTGTTTTGAAGTATGAGAGACCAAAGAGGGGGTTTCCCACATCAAAGATGTTGAGGATGGCATGGGACACCTTGAGGGTTTTCTATCACCTTCATACGGGTGGGTATAGATTAGTCTGAAATCTAAAACGAAGTCTGGAATATCAGGATTGCAGTGAATACTCCAATGTGTTTAAGAACCAGTACCCATCTCTCATAATCGTTCTGGTCTCTGTAAGCTCTATTCTATTTTTGAAAAGAGGACCATCAATCACAAGAGTGTGGTATTCACCATTCTCTCCACACGGGTCAATGTGATTGTCCTTTAGGTATTCTAAGAACTTTCTATCTACCTTTCCTCCAATCCACTTTTCATCAATTAAATCAGAATTGGCACTGACTATTATCGCTTCAAAACCATCATCGATAAATTCAAGCAGAATCTTTTCTGGAGCTTTGCCCCAAAGTGGCTCAATCGCTTCAATCCCCAGCTCCCCACAAACTCTCTCCACCCAGTCTCTGTGTTCTTGGAGATATATGTCGCCAAAGACCATCCCTTTTATACCGTTCTGTATCAAACTTTTTACCGCCTCTTTGAACTTCTGTTCATATTCCTATGGGGTGGTTTCCTTTTGCAGTAGAGGAATGCCAATCGCTCTGGCTTGCAATTGAATTAATCTGGCTTCTGTTCCATGAAAACTTACTCGTTTATGTTCTTTGGAGATAAAATTCACGAGATGAGAAATATCTATTCCATATGAAATTGCTTTATAGCATGCGAGACAGCTGTCCTTCCCCCCGCTCCATGATGCAATGCAGTTCATGACCTCATTAGAGGATTTGGGTTATTTAGAGTTTCTCATCAGCAAGCACAACAGGTTTCTTACCCAAAAAATCAGCAGCTGTGAATACTTTTCTCTTTAACCTTTTTGCACACTCCCATACCTCTCTCGTCCTCTCTCTGAATCTTGGCTCTCGAGGTAGATGATGGTCGTAGATTATTACGTCTGTTTCAGTCTCTTTTATTATTCTGAGCATGTTCTCAATAGTCCTTCTAAAGTTTGTCAGATTCAATGTGTACCCGAGCATGTAGGTCATGGGGCCATCCAGAATTAAAATATGGGGATTCTCCCTGATTATCCATTCAGCGTAGTCTTCTATTACGGGTCCGTTGATGTCTGAAGTGTGAATGAGTTTTTTCCCTTCGAACTCAATCACGGTGGCGAAAACCCACCCAACTCTGGAGAACTCTACTCCATGGAAGAGGGGTTTGGTGAACCTTAGCTTTGTTTTCCCCAGCTTGAATTCTCTTCCATCAGCAAATTTTACCTTGGTATCTTTAAACTCCATTTCAGGAATTCTTCGATACTTACACCACTTTTTAGCCCTGTTAAAGAACCATTTCCTGCCGTTTTCAAGCAATTCAACCCTTCTCTCCTGATAGTCTGCAAAGTTTTTATGGGTTGCAATTCTCAATTCCTCTGTTGGGTCTTCAAACTTCTTTGGCTTCGGAGCCTCAAGTACTTCCCTCAAGTCAATTTCCCCAAAAACTTTGCAGAAGTTTCCAAAGAAATTCTCAGCTCTATGACGCTGTGAATCGTTGATATACTCGTTTGGATTCTTTGCAAATATTAGTTTGCCTGCATAGAGTTCTCTATCAAAGTCTGTGAAGTGATCGTAGTGGTAGTGGGAAATTATTACCACATCTGCAAACTTCGATTTTATTCTGCCTCTTGCCTCCTCGTACCAGCTAATTTTTTGAAAATCAGATGCTGGAAAGCTGGGATGCATTATAGCCACGCCAGGGTCTATTAGAATATTTAAATCAGTTTTAACCAATGTGCAGGATGACTTGGCACCCAATGAATCGAACCAGACAAGCTCGAATTCCATAGAGAGTTTGAAGCAGTCGAAATGTTTTAAAGTTTTGTTGTGAGGTGTTCAGCAAGTGTTTTGAGGCATATTTCAATCAGCTCATCAACATCTCCCTCTGCCTCAAGCCCTGCTGCAGCAGTATGCCCCCCTCCACTGCCACCCAGCTCCCTCCCAAGCGAACTCATGATTTCACCGAGGTTGAGACCGTTGGAGGTGAGTTCTCTCCTGCTCCTGATACTCAGTCTAACCACCCCATCATCATCTGTACCCACAATTGCCAGGTCTGCCCCGAGACTTACAAGAGCAGAAGCTGCAGCATCTGTGTATTCCCTCAGTTTTGAACAGACCACCGTAAAGCCCATGATTCGGTGGATGTGCATCTGAGACGCAGACCTCAATATCTCTGACCTCATTTCTGGGTCATCTGGCGTTGACGATATGATCCCCAGCACTTTCCGATAGTCGATTCTTCCCGCACTGAGCATTCTGCCCAGGTTATAGAACGTTCGGCTTGTTGCATGTTTTAGATGCCCGGTGTCTGTTATCACACCAGCCACGAGGGCGAGCGCATCTTTTTGCGTGAGTGGACTTCTCCACCCTCTCAAAATCTTGAAAATAATTTCTGCGGTCGAGGTCTCCCTCTGGTTTATGAAGATCTCTGCCCCCCTCCTGAGTTCAGAAGTTGCATGGTGGTCTATCACCACATAACTTTTGAGAGGGGGGTTATTGAGTTGAGCTGGATTGGATGTATCAACAACCAAAATGTGGTCGTACTCCCGAACGTCTGGGTCAATTATCACATCTATTTCAAGGTTCTTACACAGCGTCTTCCCAACTCTGTTTATGCATTCAGGAGCCCCAATATCCCCTTTGAATCTGTTTCTCAGAACAAACGCACTTCCAATTGCATCTGCATCAGCATTCTTATGACAAAGATAGAGAAGTCTCTTTCTCGAAGCGCTCTCAAGCCAGTGTTTCAGTATGTCATACACGTGCATCATATGTTATTTGATGGAATGTGCTTTAAACTTTATCCAACAGCAAAAACTTCCCCTGCATTATTGCCTTCATCTGGGTCGGAGTGAGCACTTTAATCATTAGGTTCAGGCGGACATCTGACGACATCAATCTATCACACATTTTCCGTATCTTGTAGGTTCTCTCGATTGCCATCATCATCTCCTTTCTCCACATCTTATCATACCTGCACAGGGGCTTCCCTTCGGACACAAATTCGACTCCACACATGCCTGCAAGTTTCCCAGAGAGCATTGCAAGCGGTATTCCACTCCCGCTTGTTGACAACACATGAGACGCAGAATCCCCTGCGAGCAACACATTCCCACTACAGGTTTTTGGTGGCAGTCCAACTGGCACATTTCCCCCGCCGGTAGCGATTGGCTGACTTTTTGCGATTCTCTCCGATGCAGGGGATTTATTCTTGAACATCCTCAACTTTTTCCCCACGTTGGTTGAAGGGGGTCTCACCCCCACCCCTATGTTCGCCTTCCTTTCGCTATGGGGTATGACCCACCCATATCCTCCCGGAGAAAACTGTGAGCTGAAATACATCTCAAGCACATCCTCTTCTATCTCTCCCCCCTCAACAACCTCAAGCTTACACGAAGAAACATCATTTTCATTGTAATCTTTCAGAAGTCCAGCCTCTCTTCCGACTTTGGAGTATGCACCATCCGCCCCAACCACCACATCCGCCTCAACCTCTTCTCTCTCCCCACCCCTTCTGACAACAACACCTTTCTTTGTGAGGGAGAGAAAGGTGGAGGATAACCATATCTCAGTACCTTGTGAGATTGCAACAGATGCGAGATGCTGGTCAAATGCACGTCTGTCAACAACATCTCCATCCACTTTGAACTCTTTGGATGTTCCATTGGGTGCTATGATTCGTTGGGTGGTGATGGTGTTTATGACAACCTCATCTGGATACTTCAGCACGTCCTTGATATTTGGTAGTAGAGGAAGTTCATGGGGTTTTGGAATAAAACCACCACACTTCAAAGGACTCCCAATTTCCTTTTTCTTCTCTACTACGAGCACAGATGCACCCATACGTGAAGCTTCTATGGCAGCCGAGAGTCCTGCCACGCCAGCGCCGATTACGACAATCTCATACATCATTATCGATACGATTCGCACTGCTAAAAAATCTATCTACTAAGTCCGCCTATTTATACAATGTTCCGCTAATTTATACAATTTATAATAATAAATAATGTTTGATTAATTATAAATACTTCGAAACTCGACAATTGACTAAAGAAGGATGGTAGGTAGGGAGGAGGAAGGAGCTATGCACAAAGATGAACTGATATACCTGCATTCGGTTTTGCTACAACTTAGAATATTTTTTGAAGAGATGGGGATTCAGGCGGATTTCAACAGGTACGACGAGATGAACATAAGCCCGGTACATATACACCGAAGCAAGTCTGAACACAAGAGAGCCATTTTCTTGCTTGGCGAGGCACTTGCAGAAGCCGTTACAAGCAGGAGTAACCTATACGAGCGCATGCACGAGATCGCAGAGTCTGTGTTAAGCAGGTGATGTTTAGACGGTGATACCGGTCACCACAGAGGTACTTATCCCCTTTTCTTTACTCATGGATACGCCGACAGTCCATTGAGATGCCTCTATCATGGGCTTTCTGAGAGATACCACAATGAACTGAGCATTCTTTGAAGACCTTTTGATAAGTTTTGCAACCTTCTCAACATTCACGCCATCAAGAAACATATCAACCTCATCGAAGACATAGAAAGGTGCAGCTTCACTCTCTTGGATTGCAAGGATGAAAGCAAGTGCTGTCAGACTCTTCTCTCCACCGCTCATGGCTTCCAGCCTCTGAATTGGCTTGTTGAGTGGTCTCACCTGCATCGTGAGCCCCCCGTCAAACGGGTCATCCTCGTTCTCAAGTACGAGTTTGCCACTGCCATCTGAGAGTTCTGAAAATATCCTCACAAAACTCTCGTTTATGCTGTTGAACACCCTCATGAACTCCTCAACCTTCATCTTCTCGTAATGCTCTATCCTCTTTATCAGCTCCAGTCTCTCTTTTTTGAGAACATCTCTTTTCTCCTTCACATCTTCCATCCTCTTTTGCACCATCTCATATTCCTCAACCGCCTTCATATTCACCGGTTCAAGTTCCTCCATTTTCCTCTCTATGGATGCTATTTTTCTTTCGATGCTTTTCAGAGTTGGAACATCCTCTACAACCTCAACTCCCCCCTCCTCGATCTCGGATCTTATCTCAAGTATTTCCTCCTCAATGAGATGCTTTGATTGAGTAAGCATTCGTATTTTCTCCTCTTCCTCCTCGAGCTCATGCTGGGCATCGAGCAGTTTCGTTCTTTCGTTCTGCAGTACCTCGACCAGTGCATCTCTCTCTTCTCTCAACTCCTCGACCTCTTTCTCGACTTCCTCCATCTTCCTGTTCCTTTCCACCAGCTCTGACTCGATCTCTTCTATCTCCTTTTCAAGTTCTTTCCTTCTCAAGAACATCTCTTTCTTTGAGTCTGCAATCTCTTCCAGTCTCTTTTTTGCATTTTCTACGTATTTCAACATGTAATCACGGTCAAGTTTGAGTCTCTTCTTCTTGTTCTCAGCTTCTTCCAGTCTCTCCCTCGTGTGGATGGTTCTTGCCTCAACCTCTCTCAGACTGTCCTCAATACTTCTCATTTCTGTGTCCATCAGTTCTCTCTCAACTTCTTCAATCTCTCCACTCAACTTCTTCAATTTCTCCCCATTCTCCTCTATCAGCAGGTCAAGCTCCTCAAGTCTCTCCCCGATTTTCTTTCTCTCAGATGATATCCTGTTCAGTTCGGTTTCCAGACTGGAAATCTCGTTTTTGATTCTCTCACGACGCATTTTTGCATCTTCCATTTCCATTTCTCTCTTTCTCACTTCAGCCTCAAGTTTCTCAATCAGATTCCTTGCATCTGCAATCATCTTCTCTGTCTCATCCAGTTCGACCGATATGGATTCCCTTTTCCCTTCGAGTTCTGCCATCCTCTCACTCAACTCTTCCAGTTTCTTCCTCTCAGCACTTCCAAATGATACTCTTCTGCTAACATGCCCTCCAGTTATCGCCCCCACCTTCTCTATGAGCTCCCCGTCAAGTGTGACGATTCTGTGCCTTCCAATGAGCTTTCTGGCATTCTCGAGCGTATCCACAACAATCGTGTCCCCGAACACGTAGAAAAAAGCGGGTGCAAACTTCGGCTCGAATTCCACAAGATTCATTGCATAATCTATTACTCCCTCTCCTTTCACACCTCTTTTGAGGTCTTTTTTCAGGGCAGACATCTTGTTGAGTGGTAGAAATGTTACTCTTCCAAGCTTGTTCTTCTTGAGATACTCGATACAGGCAGATGCATCATCGTCTGTATCAACGACCACACATTGCATTCTCCCTCCTGCAGCAACCTCAAGAGCAAGGGCATATTTTTCATTCACTTTTCCGAGCTGGGCGACTGTTCCGTATATTCCGTACAACTCCCTTCTTTCCTTTGCTTTCAGAATCTCATTCACAGCATCAGAATATCTTGCCTCCTCGAGTGCCCTTATTCTTGCCTCAGTTCGCTCGTATTCGAGATGGACATTTCTGAGTTCCCTCTCGACCTCTGAAAGCTCTCCTTCGAGTCTTGACCTTCTCACTTCAAGCTCGGTTATTTCGCGCTTGATTTCTTGTATGTCTCTTTTTATTCTCTCGACCTCTCTTTCGATCTCCGTTTCGTCATCTAATGTGATTGACTGAGCGTATTCTATCCTTTCTTTCAGCTGTTCCTCATAAATGCTCTTTCTTCTTGCAGAATCAATGAGTCTGTCTCTTTCGCCAAGCAGGTTTGTCATATCTGCCTTTAATCTCTCAGCTTCACTCTTCAACCTGTTCAACTCATCAAACTTTGAGGAGTACTCTTTGCTAACCTCCGAGAGCCTCTCCCTCAGTTTGTCCCTTGTTTTGCACACTTCTTCGTATTCAATCTTCAGATGGAGGTATCTCTCTTCTTCCTCCTCTATTTCATCCTCAACATTCTTTATTTTCTCTTTCGTCTCAAAAATATCACTTTCAAGATCTTTTTCTTCATTTGTGAGTTTCTCCACACTCTCCTCGATGTCTTCAATTGCAGATTTGTTTCTCTTCAATCTTGCCTTCAACTCTTCAATATCCATTTTGATAGATATCTGTTCTTTCTCTCCCTTTTCAGATATAGTCTCATTCAATCTCTTGATTTTCTCATCGATTTCGTGATATTTCTCTCTTATGGACTCAACTTCTGATTTTATTTCTTTTTTCTTTTCGTCTTCAATAAAAATCATAGAGTTTACTCTTAAAAGTTCTTTTTCAAGGCTTTTTAATTTTGAAATTAGTATGTAGCTCTCGTACTTCTTTTTCTCTTGTTTCAATTCACTGTATTTGAGGGCTTGCTCCCTCTCCTCTTTGAGTCTGTCGAGCTGAAGATTCAGCTCATCGAGTATAACATCCATCCTGTCTATTCTTTCTCTGACAATGTCAAGCTCTACCATCGCCCTTTCTTTCTTCTCTTCGAACTCTGTGACTCCCGCTATCTCATCCAGTATCTTCCTCCTCTCAACCGGACTCATGGAGACGATGCGGGTAACATCGCCCTGCATGACGATGTTGTAGCCTTCTGGTTTTATTCCAATCTTTGAAAGCTGGGCGTGTATGTCCGAAAGGTTAACACTTCTTCCATTGAAATAGAAGTAGCTGTAGTACCCGCTCTCAGTCCTTCTGACCTTCCTCTCAATCTCTATCTCATCTCGGTCGATGGGGAATTTTCTGTCTGAGTTGTCCAGCACAATCTTCACGCTTGCGAATTCGGGAATTTCCTTGCCATCTCTGTGTATCAAGTCTGTCAGTTTCTCTGCCCTGAGCACTCTCGATGAGGAAAGACCAAAGCAGAATATGAGGGCATCAACGATATTCGACTTGCCACTTCCGTTTGGGCCTGTTATGACGGTGAAGCCGTTTTTGAACGGTATTCTCACTCTCCCTCTGAACGATTTGAAGTTATGAAGCTCAACCTCTTTTATGTACATACTCATCGCCCGCTCATTATCTCAGAGCACAGCTCTTCAAGCATTTGCCTCGCATTTTTTATTTTGTTTTCAAGATTTTCAAGCATGAGACCATGCGTCTTCAGTCTCTTTCTTGCTCTTTTCAGAGAGGATGGATCTCCTATGTTCCTCCTCTCGATGGCGACCCACGGATTCAATGCATCATCTATGTCCTTTTGCGTGATGTTTGAGATTTCGATTCCCATCTCTTGTGCAACCTCTCTTAGCTCTTCGAGTGTTGGTTTTGTCATCCCTTTTCTTGCAAGCATACCCACAATTGCATGAGCGGTTCTGAACGACACCCCCTCTACTCTCACGAGTGTGTCAGCAAGTTCTGTTGCACACAAAAATCCTTTTTCGACATGTTGTCTGAGTTGCTCAACGTTGAACTTCACTGTTCTGAGCATCGCATTGCAAATCTCCACAGACTCTCTTGTGATTTGAAGAGCCTTCAGGAGATGAGGGTTTATCTCTTGCAGATCACGGTTGTACGTGAGAGGGAGGGCCTTGAGTATCATTGCGATAGACGTCATGGCTCCAAACACTGAACCGCATCTCGAACGCATAACTTCCGCCACATCTGGATTCTTCTTCTGGGGCATGATCGAGGAGGTTGAGGTATATGCATCGTCCAGTTCAACGAATTCGAACTCTTGCGTACTCCATAGTATCATTTCCTCTGCCATTCTTGATAGGTTGAGCATGAGTCCTAAGAGAACCGATACCACCTCAAGGACAAAATCCCTCGAAGATACAGCATCCATGGTGTTTTCGATGGGATGGTCAAAACCGAGGAGTTTTGATGTCAGTTCTCTGTCGAGCTTGAATCCAGTTGATGACAATGCACCAGAACCGAGCGGACATATATTCACCCTCTTCACAGAATCGAGCAACCTATCACAGTCTCTTGAGAGACTCTCTTCGTGTGCCATTAGGTGGTGTCCGAGAGTCGTTGGCTGGGCATGTTGGAGGTGAGTGAAACCGGGCATTATTGTATCTAAATACACCTCTGCTCTATCAAGCAGAGTCTCCCTCAGCGAGAGCAACTCATGTGTGATCAAAACCAGCTCTTCTCTTGTACTCATTCTGATGCATGTTGCAACTTCATCGTTTCTCGAACGTGCTGTATGCAACTTCCCCCCAACATCTTCCCCCAGAAGTTCAATCACTTTCTTTTCTATGGCTTCATGCACATCTTCAGCCCACGGGAGTGAATGGAAACCATCTTTTTCAATTGTTTCAATAGCTTTCAGTAGGGATGAACACTCTTCTTTTGATAGATGTCCCATCTGATACAGCATTATCACATGTGCCTTATCGACCTCTACATCTGATTTGAAGAGCCACCAGTCCCATTCCATCGATGATATGTATTTCAGAGCTTTTTCATCCATGTCTCCGAGTCTCTTACTTCTGAACATCCTTTTTAACATGCACGGTATAGGCTAAATATGTGTCGCTTGGTGTGGGTTGGATGAACAGAATGAATAGAGCAGGAAAGAGGGTCTATACACTTACACTTTATTTACAAGACCCAATGGATATCAGGGTCGGAGCTTTGGGTAGGATTGAGTTCTGCAAAGGATACTACTGCTATACTGGTTCTGCTCAGGGTGGTGTTGGGAGGATTTTCAGACACCTCAAAAGAATAGGGCAGAAAAATGATAATCCAAGATGGCATATCGATTATCTTCTCCCGTTTACCACCTTTTCCTCACTCATGGTATCTTACTTCCCAAAAGAATACGAATGTTTGATTGCCAGTCGGTTAGGAGAAGTGCTTTAGCCAGTTATAGGTTTTGGCTCGACAGATTGTAAATGCACATCACATCTTCACTTTTCTGAGAAAGACCCCATACATCATGTGATAACTTCACATGCCAATAAATCCACATTAATAAATAAAAACATATAAAAAATCACTTTATTTCTATTCTCTTTCCTTCAGATGCCCTCTTGGGTATTCTTACTTCGAGAACACCGTTGTTGAATGTTGCCTTTGCTCTTTCTTCATCAACCTCTACAGGCAGTCTTATCGAACGCTGATATCCACTGTATACACGCTCCCTGTACAGGTAGTTCTCCTTCTCCTCACTCTTCTCCTCCTCACGCTTTGCAGAAATCGTCAGCACGTTGTCCGATATTGTGAGCTCAACCTCCTCCTTCCTCATGCCAGGAAGTTCGGCGGTTATTATGACCTCGTCATCCGCATCCACGATGTCTATGAGTGGTTCTCTGTACTCTCCTTCCCAGAGAGGACTTCTCTCAAGCCCGTACAGTACGTTCTCAATCTCCTCCCTCAGTCTTCTGAGTTCATCAAATGGAGACCATCTCATGACCATCTCACTCACCCCCCAACTCATAGTTTACAACTAAAAGTTGTGTACTCTTCATATATAAACTTGTCTATCATACAATCTCACCAATCCCCCTCGCCAGCAGATATACAGCAACGTATTCTGGAACCTCCTCCTCACCCTCATCCAGCTTGAACTTTTTACCCAAGAGTTCCACACTGGTTTTTGACAGTACTTTCACTCTGACAGGCGCATCTGAAAAAACGATTGCCTCCCTCAACGGGTCGAATGTACGGATCTCATCCATGTCAAGCGGTGTAACCTTCAAACCGGTCTTTCCGTGGAGTGAGCCAGGCAGTCTTATCAGCCTTTTCACATCCGTGCTAACAGGCTCGTCAATCTCCACAGAGCACCTCTCGACACACCATTCAACAAGAGGTTTCATATATCTCTTTGAGAGGATTTTTTTGAAATCTTCATTCTCCATCTTATCTATCACATATCTTGCCCTTCTACCATCCATTCCAAGATTTTCTTTCAACCACAGCAGAGCATCCTTTCTATCCATTGATACCAAGTGGCGATGCACTTTGTTTATACACGACATCAGTCTTTTTCTCCATCCCTCTCCCGCCATCTCGAGAACTATTCCAGTTCCCCGTATGTAATCCACTATTTCCCTTCTTTCAGGGCTTCCAAGTGTCCTCACACACTCATCATACACATGGACATGGTACCCTCTTCCCCCTGAGAACACCACCTTCATATCCTCGAATCCAAATTCTTTGGTGAGGATTGCAATCAGTTTTAACAGCTCTTTCTTGACCATTTTTAACATGGCGCTGTATGTGGGCGGAACCTTCTTCAAGTGGTCTGCATCCAAATCGAATATCAGGTCTGCACCAAGCCACTCTTTTTCTGCCATTTTTGAAGCCATCGGATTTTTGTAGTACGCTGTTGAATAATAGACATGGGCAGGAGCCTCACCTTCAAGATACAGTTTTACCTCTCGGAAGGAGGGGAATCCCATGTGCCTCCTCATAACAAACCCTTCGCCAAATCTGACAAAGCCCCATTCTCTCATTTCAGGGTTTGGCGGGGGCGAAATTCTGGTCTGTGAGTAGTAGTGCCTGAATTTTTGTGTGAGAAAGTATTGTGTGTTCATGGATGCACTCATGAGCTATCACTTTCCTCAGTGTATACGAGATACGCTGCGTTAATCGCCCCGACCAGCATGGGTGCGAGGAAGAAGCCAGCAATCCCCCCAGCAATCCCCCCTCCTATAAACGAGATGAGGAGTAGGAACGGATGCACATGTGTCTTCACACTCACAATATACGGTCTTGCGATGAGTTCGGTTGGTGCATATATCACGATAGATGAGACCACCAAAAACAGAATTGCGTCAGGAGTGCCAGCCACCAAGTACTTATACACCCCAATTGGCACGAGTACCATCACCCCTGAGAATAGTGGAACGAGTGAGGCGATGAACATGAGCGATGTGCATGCGAGCGGGTATGGCACATCGAAGAATGTGAAGACTGCGAGAGAAAGAAAGGCAACCAGTATTGCCGAATAAAGACTGCCAACGAATATACCATTCAAAACATTGTCGAGTCTTTTAAAATAAAGATTTAAAATCTTTGAGGGAGGCAGTATCTTCATAAATGCCTCAAAAAGTGATTTTCCGTCTTTTAGGAGGAAATAACATGATAAAATTGCGATGAGGAAGTTAATTAGGAGTAAGGCGATGCCCCAAGCATACTTCAGTGTGCTAACTTTCAGAAGTGTGGATATCAAAAGAGACAATGTGCTCTTCAAAACCCCTTCAAACCTTACTTCAAGCCAGTGGGGTACAGTAATGCCTGTGGTTGAAAGAGTAAAGCTGGAGTAGTTGTTCAGCATATAAACAAGTGCATCTATCATTTCGGCGATGCCAAAGGCGAGGATGGTTATCACGGGAACCACGATACACAGACTCGTTATAAGAGATGACGTTCTGGGAGAAAGACCCTTTTCCATGAACCACCTCTTTAAGGGTCTGCCGATGTATGCAAGCACAAGCCCAATCACGATGCCGTCCAAGAAAGGAAAGAATACGTAGAAGAGCAGTAGAACTGCAATCAGCGATGCGATAGTCAGAATCTTTTTGTCATCCATCATACTCACCCTTTGGAGGAAATGTTTAAAAGGATTCCGAGAGTAGGAAACTCGAAATGAGATACGTTGTGTGGCCCGCATATCTCGATGGAAGATATACGAGACGTATGGGTAGGAGAATTCCAAGGAAGATTGCTTCAAAGGATGTCAGTGTGGAGGAGGTCTTGGAAGCATCAAAGAAACTCGGCCTCGAGGCGGTCATTGAAGAAGATAAGAGCTATCCGAAAAGTTGGTGGGAACACTCAGGAAGAGTGATTATCGAGACGAGTAAGAGGAAGTCAGAGGTTTTGAGGGAGATTGCATTGGAGATAATGAAGATGCGCAGGAGATGAGAGGCTGGTACAACATTGCTTTGATTTTAATACAGCCTCTCAAACATTTCGGTGTATTCTTGTGGGTGAGTGAGATATCTCAGTGTTCTTATTCCCTCATCACTCTTCACGAGAGAGTATATCTCCTTTGACTTGCTCAAACCAGCGAGGGAGGTGTTTGTGGGTTTGCAGAACCTTATCTCTGGGAGGTGTTCGTAATTCTCATTTGGTACGAACCCTTCCGCGGTCAGGTAATATGCCCCTCCCCTCCTTTCTCTTATAGGTTCATAATCAGATTCGAAATCTCGTGCGACAAGGTTCGCCATTTTCAGGATCTTGTTCGATGAATTTATTGTGATATGTCCGTAGTTTGGTGGTATGAGGACTTTGTCTCCTTCATGAGCCTCAACCACTATCACATCCTCAACCTTCCCATTGTTCTGTTTCTGGAAAAGATACACTGCCTCGCCACCCAGTACCTCGTACAGTTCGGTGTACGAAACATTTTCCCCAGGAACGTAGGGATGGAAATGCCCCGCAGTCTTCACATACTCACATCCAAGCATGTTGGGTGGGATGACTGTGATGTCGTACCTGAGCCCACTCTCCATCAACCTCTCCCTGTCTGCCTTTGAAAGTGAGAGGTCTCTGAACATGTAGTACAGTTCCATATCCATATTAGCTTGTTCGAGCCATTGCCTGTCATACACAACATCAATCATCTCCTTTAGCTTCCGTGGTGTACCTTCGATAACTTTGTTTCCAAATTCAAGTTTCATACTCATCAATATACAAGCAAAACATTTAACACTTTAACATTTCTTTGGTCGTATGATGAGGACACACTACACATCTGAGATAACATCCGAAGATGCTGGAAAGGAAGTGGTGCTGGCAGGATGGCTTCATGAAGTCAGAGACCTTGGCGGAATTTTGTTTCTTCTATTGAGGGACAGAGAAGGAATAGCTCAGATAACAATAGTTACCAAGAAGAGCGACCCAGAACTTGTGAATAAGGCGAGGAAGATACCGAGAGAGAGTGTCATAGTCGTGAGGGGAAGTGTGAAAGCCGAGCCAAAAGCCCCAAATGGGTACGAAATACTTCCGACTCACATAGATGTGCTGTCAAAGGCAGAATCCCCACTCCCGCTTGACCCAACTGGAAAGGTGGGGGCTGATCTGGATACCAGACTTGATGTGAGATTCATGGATACGCGGTCTCCCAGAACGTTTTCCATATTTGCGGTCAGGCATCATGTAATGCTTGCAACGAGAGAGTTTCTAACAGAGAAAGGGTTCATAGAGATTACAACCCCGAAGATTGTTGCGGCTGCCACCGAGGGTGGGACCGCTTTGTTCCCACTCAGCTACTTTGACAGAGAGGCATTCCTGAATCAGTCGCCTCAACTGTTCAAACAGATGATGATGGCTGGGGGGTTCGATAGGGTTTTTGAGATAGGACCCATCTTCAGGGCTGAGGAGCATGACACAACTCGACATCTGAATGAAGCAACTTCGATAGACATTGAACAGAGCTTTGTAACGCACCATGACGTGATGGGTCTGCTTGAGGAGTTGGTTGCGTATGTTTATGAGAAAGTGAGTGAGAGATGTGAGAGAAATCTCAGAACGCTCAACATCGAACTGGACATACCAAAAACCCCGTTTGTGAAGATAACATACGATGAGGCAATCGAGATTGCAAGGGACGTTGAACCATCACTGGAATGGGGAGAGGATTTGACAACAGCTGCTGAGAAAAGGATTGGAGAAGAGATTGGCGAGCATTACTTCATAGTTGACTGGCCCACTTCCATAAAACCGTATTATTCTATGCCCTATGGGGATAAGCCAGAGATATGCAAAAGCTTTGACCTCATGCACCCGAAGATGGAGCTTGCATCTGGAGCACAGAGAATTCATGAGTATGGACTTTTGAAGAAACGGATTGAGGAGCAAGGGTTGAATCCAGACAGCTTTGACTTCTATCTTCAGGCCTTCAGATATGGGATGCCTCCACATGCTGGCTGGGGTATGGGTGTTGAGAGACTTCTCATGACCATGCTTGATCTCAAAAACATAAGGGAGTGCATATTGTTCCCGAGAGATAGGAGGAGAGTTGCACCATAATGGGAGATGAAGATTATGAGGGATGAAGATGTATTCGAGCTCGAGAGCAAGTATGTGATGCCCACATATACAAGGCAGAAGGTCGTGTTTGTGAGGGGAAGGGGCGTTGTGTTATATGATTCGCATGGAAGGGAGTATGTGGATTTTGTTGCAGGTGTTGCTGTGAATTGTTTGGGACACTGTCATCCGAAAGTGGTTGAAGCGGTATGTTCTCAAGCAAAAGAGCTCATACACACCTCCAATCTCTACTATATAAAACCGCAGGTGGAGTTGGCAGAACGACTCTGTGAGATTTCTGGTATGGAGAAAGTGTTTTTCTGTAATTCTGGTACAGAGGCGGTTGAGGCGGCGATGAAGCTTGCGAGGAAGACTACGCAGAGAACAAGGTTTGTCGCATGTGAGCATTCTTTTCATGGTAGGACAATGGGAGCACTGTCAGTCACCCATAAGGAGAGTGTCAGAAAGCCGTTTGAACCCCTTCTGGATTCAACGTTTGTTCCGTATGGAGATGAGGAAGCACTCAAGAATGAGGTAGGAAAGGATGTTGCAGCCTTCATAGTCGAGCCGATTCAAGGAGAGGGTGGGGTTAACATACCTCCAAAAGAGTATTTGAAGACTGCAAGAGATGTCTGTGATGATAGTGGGGCGGTTCTGATATTTGATGAGGTGCAGAGCGGAATGGGCCGTAGTGGAAGGTGGTTTGCCAAGGAGCATTTCGGTGTCGAGCCAGATGTGATGGCACTCGGGAAAGCGATTGGAGGTGGGCTACCTCTTGGAGCAACTCTCTCCACCGGAATCTCGTTCGAAGTGGGAGAACATGGCTCAACTTTTGGCGGAGGATTTCTGCCATGCAGAGCTGGTCTTGCGGTTATAGATGCGATAGAGGAAGGCAATCTGATAAAGCACTGTGAGGAAATGGGAGAGTATTTTTAGAATGGATTGTGTTTGCTCAGGAGTGTGTTCGGCAAAGATGTGAGTGAGGTCAGAGGACTTGGCCTTATTCTCGGACTCGAACTCGAATCCAAGTGCGATGATGTGGTTGATGCTGCATTTGAAAACGGGCTTCTGTTCAACTGCACTGCTGAGCGTGTGTTGAGGTTTGTTCCGCCACTCATAATAGGGAAAGAACACATAGATATGGCTCTCGAGTTTCTGAAATCTAATCCCTGACTAATTATAGAACACCAAGTTCTGTCAGTCTTTCGGGGAGGTAAGTGTTGGTTACGTAGTCGAGTCCTTTTCCTGCAAATGCCTGTTGCTCTGCTTTTCTGTTGAGTTCGAGCTGAAGTTTTAACTGGTATCTCCAGTAGGGTGTGTTGAACCTGGGGTCGGTTAGCTCACTCTTCAACGCCTTTATGTCTTGGTCAGTCAGTCTGTCTGATGGAAGTTCGTATTTCTTTATATCTTCGGGTTGAACACCCACAAACTTGGCTGATGGTGTTGCCATGTACTCTGAGAGATGCGCACTCTTTATCGCGCCATAGGCTATTGATGCATATATTCTGTAGCTCCATGGGTCTCCATCTGTAAAAACAACGACCGGGATTCCCATCTCCTCGTTCAGCCTCTTTAAAAGTCGTCTTGTACTTCTGGCTGGTTGCCCTTTCAGATGAACGAGCAACGCATTGAACTTCTCATCGAAGCCGTTCTCTATAAGTCTCGCATACATACCACCTGTCTCTATGGCTATCACGAACTTTGCATCACAACTAACAAACTCAAGATTATCTACGTTGAAGGGAATTGGATATCCAGCCTCGCCCACATCATCCTGACAGTGTATCTTTCTGTCTCCCCTCCTCATATGCTCCCTGAGTTCGAGCGGTCCGAATATGGACGCACCATCCTCCTCTGGTCGCACATGGAATCTCTCCCGCTGAAGCTCGGTCAGTATCTCGATATCCTCTATCAGCCTATCACTCTCAAGCTGTTCTGAAAATTTTGCCAAATCCCACCCTTCTGATATGTAGTAAAGCTCTCTCAGAGTGGAGCTTCTGTTCTTCTTCAAATGTTCGTTTGTGAGGAAGTGAATCGTATAGACCATTCTCAGAAGATTCTTGGCACCCTTTACTGTTTTGAATGAGCGGACACTCTCTCTATCACCATATGTCCATACATTACTGTCTGTGTTATGCTGGATGTTCTCTTTCGTCCTCGTTGGCAGTACTATGGATGGTACTTCTCCCCTCTGCATGTCCATATAGAGCTTCTCAACTATTTTTTTCAATCTGTCCTCAGTTATCTTTTGCTCCTCAGCCATTTTACCCCTCCTTCAAGCACCTCATCAACATCTCCCACTACCAGCTCATCCTCCACACCTTCCAAGATGGTCAGATATTTTCCACCCATCCCCTCGACAATGTATTCTATATCAACCTCTTCGTCTGGTCTGATTCTTATCTCCCATGAGTAGTCGTACATATTACCCATCATGTTTTCACTTGGATGCGGGGTCGGATACTTTATCGTGTGCTCACATACCTCGTGTAGCACAAACCTCTGAACTTTCTGTGAGAAGTTCCTCACCTTTATCCTCACCTTGTTCCCATCCATTTCCCTATCGACGTGTATTCCCCCCACGATTTTGGCAACAATCGGCTCCACATCTGGTGGCTCTCTCTCGAGTACCTCACCCACTTTCTTTGCCATGAGAGGTAGCATTTTACTTATTACAAGCTCTTTTCCTTTCCTTTTGCTCACAGTTTCCTTCTTGGACAGATATGCCCTGAGTTTCCTTCCAACATCTCTCAACGCGCCCTCTATCTCTCTCTCTATTTCGGGTACGTGAGCAATTGCCTCCTTTGCCTCTGATAGGTAAGGGATATTCACGGATGCGACATGCACCATTATCACAACCGGTCCAACCGGAATACCGCCCCCCGGCTGTTGTAATGAGTAAAGTTTCCAGTTAATTCTTTCTATCACGTTTGTGATTACACATGCACTTTGCTGATAGAGGAGAGGGACTTTGTTTGCAAATCTGAGTATGGTTGCTTTTTCGTCTTTGGGTAGCTCTCCACCATATGCTATTGCGCCCTCTACAAGAAATGGATAGCCTTTATAGACGGATGGTTGCCTTGTCACGGTTGCTATGAAATCTACGTCATACTCCTTTCTTATGCTCTCGTACATCAGCTTTTCCGTGATAGGGGACAGACAGTCTACAGGGGGCGATTTCATGCTCACCGAATGGAATGCGTCCAACAATTTCATTGCATCCTCTCTACCAAGCAAATCTGGTCTGGTTGATGGTTCTATTCCTGCTTTTTTGCATACCTCCTTTGCGGTAAGTCTTCCAATCCTCGAAAACGAGTTTACAAGAAACGATTCAAGAGTTGTATGCTCTGCCTTCCTCAACATATTCATGAGCGTTCCCAACTCCATACCGTGCGGGTGTGGGGGAATTTCTTTTGGTTTTACTGGAAGCTCCTCACAGATTCTATCAAACACGACCTCGTTACCATCTGGCTCAATCAGGGTGATTCGGGCATGTGGATTCACAAGTGATGTAGCTCTGAGATATTCATATACACATTGTCTTCTACCCCTCACATACGAACCGACTATCTCGAACTCTATACTCGTCCCTCTCGGTCTGTCCCATTCTATTTCATCCTCTCTCAGTACCTCCGGCTCGTTGGTCGATGTGTTTATCATGAGTTCATACAGGTGTGCTGGTCTGCCCCTGCCTGTTTTAGATATAACTCTAGTTGGTTTTCCAGTCGTTAATTGGGAGTGGAGTACCACTGCAGATATTCCAATGCCCTGCTGCCCTCTTGATTGCTTCAAACTGTGGAAGCGGGAGCCATACAGGAATTTTCCAAAGATGTTTGGAATCTGCTCTCTGACTATGCCGGGGCCATTGTCCTCCACCATCACTTTGTATCCAACGTCACCCTGTTTTATCACGACGAGTATGTCTGGAAGTATGTCTGCCTCTTCACATGCGTCCAGCGAGTTATCCACAGCCTCCTTTACCGAGTTTATCATTGCCTTTGATGCAGAGTCGAATCCGAGAAGCTGTCTGTTCTTTTCAAAGAACTCAGCTATGGATATGGACTTCTGCTTTTTAGCAAGTTCTTCCGCATCCATCCAGACTGAATTTAATCCATAAGGCTATAAAGTTTATGAGTGTAGTTGTATTGTGAATAAACCACTTGTTTCGGTCATAGTTCCAACAAAGAACTCAGCAAAAACACTTGAAAGATGTTTAGAGTCAATAAGAAAGCAGACATACCCGAATATGGAGATAATAGTTGTCGATAACTACAGCACAGATGAGACGAGGGAGATTGCGAGAAAGTATGCTGACAAGGTTCTCATGAAAGGAAATGAAAGGAGTGCTCAGGTGAATTTTGGTGTGAAGAATTCGTCTGGCAAGTACATCTACGAGGTTGGCTCTGATTTTGTCCTCGAGCCGACTGTGGTGGAGGAGGCTGTTGAACTTGCAGAACGCCTTGAGTTGGATGGAGTTCTGATTCACAACACTTCTGACCCTTCGGTATCGTTCTGGGCAAAGGTTAGAAAGCTTGAGAGGGATTGTTATAAGGATGACCCGCATCATGTTGCTGTGAGGTTTTTGAGGAGAGATTTCTTCGAAAGGCTCGGTGGTTTTGATGAGAGGCTGGTGGCTGGAGAAGATTACGACCTGCACAGACGGTTTCTCGAGGCGGGCGGAAAACTCGGGATGATAAAATCAGAAGAGGTTCACATAGGTGAGCCGAAAAGTCTCTGGGAGATTGCAAAGAAATTCTACTACTATGGTAAAACTCTAGGGAAGGCAGGGGTGGATAGGAGAGCTGTTAAACAGCTTGGACCGTTGAGGTCATCGTATTTGAGGCACTGGAAAGAGTTTGTCCGCCATCCCATACTCACAATCGGGTTTCTGATATACAACGTGGTGAAGTATGGTTGTGCGTTGGTTGGGTTTGTGAGAGGGAGTTTATCGCATGAGAGGTGAGTATCAGTATTAGTATCCCCTACGATATTACTATTGACTCAAGTGCCACCTTTATTGCTTCTGAGTTTATTGGTTTGGTGGATAAAAGGAAATTCTTTAACAATTTGGAGAAGCTAATCATCTTATCCGTTGTTAAGCTGCTGACGAATGATGCCTTTATTTTTGATGAGTTTTACACATATTTTTCCTAAAAGTTCTGTTAGTTTTATTTCAAAATCTCTGGTGAGATCACTTGCGCCACTAGTGGCATGTGCCGTTTCGTGTAATAATGTTCCTGCATATTTTTCAATACTTTTCAATTGATCTCTTTTTATGATTATTGAAGCTGTTTTTGGATCCCATGCCCCATTTGCATCAGTAAATGAGTCCATCTCTTTTCTCATTGTTTCTGAAATTTTTACGTCTTTTATTATTTTTGGTTTCCCACCGATAAGGGAAAATATTTTATCTGTCATATCAAAAACTTCCCTCTCTCGTTCACTTAACTGATTAGATTTGATAAATTTAAATTCAAAACTTTCTTCATATTCACTATAAAACTCCTCTAAATCTCTAATAGGTTTTCCAGCAATATCCTTCACCCCTCTGATTCTATCTTTCAAATTCTTGGGGATGGTTATTATTTTATATCCCCCTAATCTCGCCTCATCTACCATATTTGTCGCGGTCATTAATTCTTCTGGTGTGAGAAACACTACTTTTTCAGTAGCATTAAGTATCTTTACTGCATGCTCTTGGACATCTATCCATTTAAGTTCGTCATGCATCTCTCCAGTAAAGTAGTTTTTCAGGTCATCTGCTAAGAATTCTGCTACTTTCTTACTTTTACAAGAAAGAAGAATTGATTTTACTCTGTCTGAATAAGCACTTCTACCTACATTTGTTCTTTCTCTATTGAGTGCATGTCTTATCTTTTTTGTTAGAGAAGTTATGTTATAACTGAATAAAAAATTCTCCTCCTCTGCTACTTTTACACCATTAATATAAATTCTCGCAACATCGCTCTTCTTTTTTAGAACCCACCCGTAATCTGTCTTTTCTATAATTTTCTCTCCTGAAAAAATCAAAAATAGATCTTTTGCTCTCTCAATATCTTCATCGCTTAACCCTTCTAAAATAAATTCTGTTCCGATAAAGTTAGGGTCAGAAGGGGGAAATATATAAGCGTGTAAAGTAACTATATCTTCAAATCCGTGTTTTTGAGATTTACCTATTGTTATATCCCCATGTTTTGATTTTATGAAAACTTTTACATTATGCCTATCAAATGTAGCTAAAGCATCTTTCAGCCCTATTCCAAATTTTCCAATTATATGTGGATCCTTCAGCTTTTCATCATTTTCCTTTTGAGTTAAGTGTTCATATCTCAGCCCTCTTCCAAAGTCACGAATGTGCCATTTTCCATCTTTATTTTTAAAAATTTTAATGGGCTCTGTTTTGGTTAATATTTGCTCATCTATTGCGTTAGCAATAACTTCCCTTATCGCATGGTAAGTTTTCCAGTCTTCCAGAATCTTTTCAATATTTAAGTCAAATCTCTTTCTCATTCTAACACCTTATGAATATTTTTCCTAATTTTTTGTAAAAAGTCTAAGAATGACTTTGCTTCATCTCTAACATATTGTTCTATTTTATCATACTGCTTCTTTTCATACCACTCTTTTACCAATTTTCCGTCATGTGGTTTATCGGTAAACTTATCTAAACTTGCCCCACGAAATTTCCCACCATTCAGCAAAACAATAATGGATTTCAAGTCAATATGAGGTATTTTATAATGGAGATCTTTACTGGTAAATTTTTTGTCAAGATACTCTTCAAACTTTGAGATTAAAAATTCCCATTCAAAATTAAGATTGAAACCAACCGGAACAAAATTCCATATGTTTAATCCATCCCTAAAGAATTGATTGAAAAATTGCGTCACAATCTCTTCTTCTGAAGATTCCCATTCTTTTAGTATTATCAATTCCCCTTCATTATATGCAGTTTCTACTTGTAAATTAATTCTTTGAAATTGTATTGTTATAATTTTATCCGTTTCTGGATCTGGCCTTTCTTTTGGCGAATATGTCTCAATATCAAAATAATATTCTGCCATGTTTACCACCTAATTTTAAGTTTTTTATGAATATATACTTATAAACATCTTTATATCCAAACTTTTTCATCTCCCTACTAGTGTACATGATTCTAATATTAAAATATTACTATTTAGATTAAGACCTCACATCCACTCCCACCCCCATCTTTTATATCGAACCAACGAATTATATACGATGAAATGCATCGTACTGCTCTCGGGCGGACTCGACTCACTCGTGTGTCTTGCGGTGGCACACCAGAAATACGATATTCTTGCCCTTACATTCGATTATGGACAGCCTTCTGCAGAGAGGGAAATAAAAGCATCTTCGGAGATAGCAGAACACTACGGTTGTGAGCATGTTATACTGAAAATCGACTTTCTGAAACCCATGCAAGACATCCCCGTACCAGAGAAGCTCGATGAGGAGAGTGCAAGGGCTGTTTGGGTACCAGCGAGAAATCTTGTCATGCTCTCCATCGCATCGTCCATCGCCGAATAGAGAGAGATTCCTATCATTTACTTTGGTTCGAATGCGGAAGAGGGGCAGACCTTCCCAGACAACTCTCCCTCGTTTGTGGATGCAATGAATGTCGTGCTATGCACAGCAACTCTATCAGATCTCACCATCAGAAGTCCCCTGATGTACATGAATAAGTCAGATATAGTGAAATTGGGCATCCGTCTTGGAGTACCCTTCGAACTCTCATGGTCGTGCTATCACGGGTATGAGGAGCCATGTGGTGTGTGTGAGTCGTGTATGAGAAGGAAAAGGGCATTTAAAGAGGCAGGTTTGAGTGATGCATTTGCCGATTTAAAAAGGTGATAATGCAATGAAAACAGCACCAATATGTGAGATATTCACATCACTCCAGGGCGAGGGGTTGTATATGGGACAGAAACACCTCTTCATAAGATTCTATGGATGTTCGTTGAGGTGCAACTATTGTGATACTGTTTATGCAAGAACGGTTGGAGATTCTTGTGCCATAAAGGACATTGACAAAGTTGTCAGGAATCCGTTGTCAACACAATACTGCTCATCCATCGTAGAGAAGCTGTGGAGACCATCTACCGCCATGTTGAGTCTCACGGGCGGGGAACCGCTTCTGTATCCAGATTTCATTCTTGAACTCTCACAACTCTGCAACCATCCGATTTATCTTGAAACGAACGGAGCACATCCAGAGGGAGCAAGAAAGGTGGGGGAGGCGGTTGATGTTGTTGCATGTGATTTGAAACTACCAGAACACGATGCACACCCCGAGTACAAAACTCTCTTCGAGTTGGAGGTCGAGAGCATAGGAGTTTTTCTGGAAAATGGTGCGGAGGTATTCCTGAAGGTAGCGGTGCCAGAAAGGTGTGAAAGCGTGGTTGGTGTTGTATCAAAGGCATATTCGATGATAGAAAAATTAAAAACAGAGTTGCCACCACTCGTTCTCCAGCCGATTGAGGGGAATGGATGGAACGAACTTCTCACCATCATGGACGAGATTGCAGACAAAGTTTCGGTGGAGGTAAGGGCACTCCCCCAATTACACAAGTTGATGGGTCTTCCATAAGCGAAAGTATAAAATATGAGAAAATTTTAAATAACTTGGCTCTTAGTGTATGGAGCGTTCTATCGTGGATGAGCTGTTGGTGAGTTTTGGAGGATGCATGATTGGGTGGTGGGGAGACCATCTGATGCCACAGAAGGGCTCGTAGCTCAGGTAGGTAGAGCGTCTGGCTTTTAACCAGATGGTCGTGGGTTCAAGTCCCACCGAGCCCGTGAGGATGAGTGAGGTGGTGGTGTTATGAGTGAGTATTCTGTTTTAGACCACGAGATGGTTCCAAAACATGAGATTATGGATGAGTCCGAAGTAAAATCACTTCTTAAAAAGTACAAGATAACATTGGAGGAGCTTCCAAAGATAAAAGCAAGTGACCCGGTGGTGGTTGCGATAGGTGCGAAGATAGGAGATGTGCTGAAGATAACACGTAAGAGTCCGACGGGCGGTATTGCTTTTTATTACAGACTTGTTATCGAGGATTGAAGGGGGTTGTAGATGTTGGATAGGAGAGCATTGGCAAGGGCGTATTTCACAAAAGAAAAGCTTGTGAGTCATCATATAAACTCATTTAACGAGTTTCTGAGACACGGTATGCAGAGAGTGGTTGATGAGGAGGGAATAATCGAGACAAACATAGAAGACACATATGTGAAGCTTGGAAAAATAAGGGTTGAAAATCCACAATTCAAGGAAGCTGATGGTGCTTTTCAGAGAATATTTCCGAATGAGGCGAGATTGAGAAACATCACGTATTCCGCACCGATAAAGCTCGAGATGACGATAATCCAGAACGGTGTGGCGGTTGGCAGAACACAGGAGGCGGACATAGGTGAATTACCAATAATGGTTCTTTCAGAGAAATGCAATCTCTATGGATTGACACCCGAAGAGATGGTTGAGCATGGGGAAGACCCACTTGACCCCGGTGGATACTTCATAGTGAATGGTGCGGAGAGGGTTGTGATAACTCTGGAAGATTTGGCACCCAATCGAATATTTGTGGAATATGGTGAGCAGTACGATGAACCTATTGAGATTGCGAAGGTTTATTCCCAGAGATTTGGATACAGGGCGCTCACAACAGTTGAGAGAAACAGGAAGTCGATACTTGAAGTGAGCTTCCCATCTCTACCAGGAAAGATAAACTTTGTAACACTCATGAGAGCTCTTGGACTCGAAAGCGATGAGGACATCCTGAAATCTGTTTCTGATAATCCAGAAATCATAAAGTTCGTGCTTGAGAATCTTGAGGAGGCGGAGGTAGAAACTAAGGAACAGGCAATGGCTGTTTTGGGGTCAAAGGTAGCTGCCGGGCAGGCAAGAGATTATCAGGAGAAGAGAGCGAACTATGTGCTTGACAGATATCTTCTGCCCCACATTGGAAATTCTGAGGAAGACAGGATTGCAAAGGCAAAGTATCTTGGAAGAATGGCTGAAGCTGTGCTTGAACTCGCAATTGGCCTAAGACCCGAGGATGACAAAGACCACTATGCAAACAAGAGACTCCGATTGGCTGGGGATTTGATGGAGGATTTGTTCAGAGTTGCATTCAACCGCCTAACAAGAGACATAAAATACCAGCTCGAGAGGGCAAGCATGAGGAACAGAGAACTCAACGTCTCCACAATCGTGAGAAGTGATGTGCTAACAGAGAGGTTGATACATCCTCTGGCAACTGGCAACTGGGTCGGTGGCAGAACAGGTGTTTCACAGCTTCTCGACAGGAATGATTACATATCTGCTCTCTCCCATTTGAGAAGGGTGATATCTCCTCTTTCCAGAACGCAATCCCACTTCGAAGCTCGAGACCTCCACCCCACCCAGTGGGGAAGGTTGTGCCCATCAGAGACACCAGAAGGTCCGAACTGTGGGCTTGTAAAGAACTTTGCACAGATGGTTGAGATATCGATAGGGTCTGATGAGGAGGAAGTGATAGATACACTTTACAAGCTTGGTATGGAGGACTGGAGGGTTGCACTGTGAGAAAGGCGAGGATATTTGTAAATGGTAGAGTTGTGGGAGTGCATTCTGATCCTCTGAGTCTTGTGGAGAATTTGAGAAAGTTGCGAAGAAGGGGAGAGATATCTCAGCAGGTCAATGTTGCATACAACGAAGAGACAAACGAGGTCATAATAAATACGGATGGCGGAAGGGCAAGAAGACCATTGATTGTGGTTGAGAGAGATGGTGATGGGTGCAGACCTCTGCTCACCGAGGAACACATTCAGAAACTCAAAGAAGGGAAGATAACGTTCAACGACTTGGTTAAAGAAGGAGTTATAGAGTATTTGGATGCGGAAGAAGAGGAAAATGCTCTCATAGCAATCGATGAGGAGGAACTGAAGAATAACAACCACTACACTCATCTTGAACTCGAACCCTCCCTCATCTTGGGTATATGCACTGGCATGATTCCCTACCCAGAACACAACGCATCACCCCGTAATACCATGGGTGCAGCCATGGTCAAACAGTCTCTGGGCGTTGGGGCGGTGAACATAAAATTGAGACCCGATACCAGAGGACACATTCTCCATTATCCACAGAAAGCACTTGTACAGCCACAGACAGCAGAGGCAATTGGTTTTGATGAGAGGCCTGCTGGACAGAACTTTGTTGTTGCGGTTCTATCGTATGAGGGATACAACATAGAAGATGCCCTCATAATGAACAAAGGCTCGATTGATAGAGGATTGGGAAGAAGCCACTTTTTCAGAACACTGGAAGGCGAGGAGAGAAAGTATCCGGGCGGACAGGAAGATAAGTTTGAGATTCCAGGTGCAGAGGTCAGAGGAGCAAGGAGTGATGTAGCCTATGCACACCTCGACGAGGATGGGCTGGTGAATCCAGAGACCGAGGTTGGACCGAATGATGTGCTTATCGGTAAGACGAGTCCACCAAGATTCCTTGAAGAACCGATGGAACTCGGTATAACGCCCCTTCAGAGAAGAGAGAGCTCGATAACTATGAGGTCGAATGAGAAAGGAGTTGTTGATACCGTCATCATAACAACCTCCACAAACGGTGAGAAGCTGGTCAAGGTAAAGGTGAGAGACCAGAGGATACCTGAAATCGGAGACAAGTTTGCATCACGCCATGGTCAGAAGGGTGTGATTGGTCTGATAGTGCCACCAGAGGATATGCCCTTTACAGAAAGCGGAATAGTCCCAGACTTGATAATAAACCCACACGCAATCCCGTCAAGAATGACGATTGGACACGTGCTTGAGATGATAGGCGGAAAGGTTGCATGTATGAGAGGAAGTGTGGTTGATGCAACTGCATTCTCTGGGGAGAGCGAGGAGGATTTGAGAAAACAGCTCAAACGTTATGGATTTGCCCACACAGGAGAAGAAGTGTTCTATGATGGAACAACTGGAAGGAGGATTAGGGCGGACATATTTGTCGGTGTTATCATGTACCAGAAACTCCACCACATGGTCTCTTCGAAGATGCATGCCCGTTCCCGCGGTCCTGTTCAGGTTCTTACGAGACAGCCAACAGAAGGAAGAGCAAGAGAAGGCGGTCTGAGATTTGGAGAGATGGAAAGGGATGTACTGATAGGGCATGGTGCAGCCCTCACCTTGAAAGAGAGATTACTCGACGAGTCAGACAAGATAGTTGAGTGGGTTTGCACAAAGTGTGGAATGGTTGCCACATACGACAAGAGGCGGGGAGTTGCTTACTGCCAGACATGTGATAGCGATACGGATATATACCAAGTTGAGATGTCGTATGCGTTCAAACTACTGCTTGACGAGATGAAGTGTCTCTGTGTTGCACCGAGACTCGTACTCAAGGATGCCATCTGAGAGGTGATGATATGAATTACAGTCCCCCAAAAAGAATTGATGAAATAAGGTTTGGTTTACTCTCTCCACAGGAAATTCGTGATATGTCAGTGGTGAGAATCATCACCCCCGATACGTATGATGAAGACGGATTTCCGATAGATATGGGTCTGATGGACCCAAGACTTGGAGTGATAGACCCGGGTCTGAGATGTAAAACATGTGGAGGAAGGGCTGGAGAGTGTCCCGGGCATTTTGGTCACATAGAGTTGGTTGCACCAGTTGTCCATGTCGGCTATGTTAGACTGATAAGAAGTCTTCTGAGGGCGATATGCAGAGAATGCTCAAGACTTCTCCTTACAGATGAGGTGAGAGACCACTATCTTCACAAGATCAAGGAATTGAAGAAGATAAAGAGACCGATAGACGATGTGGTCAGAGAAGTGTTTTTCGAAGCAAGAAAGAACACAATATGCCCCCACTGTGGTGCGGAACAGCGGGAAATAAAGTATGAGAAGCCAACCAGTTTTTACGAGGGTGAAGAGAGACTGATGCCCACCGAGATCAGAAGTCGCTTTGAGAAGATGATAGATGAAGACATACTAGCGGTTGGTATGGATCCAAAGAGGGCGAGACCGGAGTGGATGATTCTCACAGTTCTCCCCGTCCCACCAGTCACAGTTAGACCATCCATCACGCTTGAGAGTGGTCAGAGAAGTGAGGATGACCTGACACACAAACTCGTTGACATCATAAGAATAAGTCAGAGATTCCAAGAAAACAAAGAGGCGGGAGCTCCACAGCTGATAATAGAGGATCTGTGGGAACTTCTTCAGTATCATGTTACAACTTATTTAGACAACGAGGTGGCTGGGGTACCCCCCGCAAGGCATCGTTCTGGAAGACCTCTGAAGACGTTGTCTCAGAGACTGAAAGGAAAGGAGGGGAGGTTCAGAGGCAGTCTATCAGGTAAGAGGGTAAACTTCTCAGCAAGAACAGTGATATCTCCTGACCCGAATCTCAGTATTAACGAGGTCGGCGTACCACTGGATATTGCAACGGAACTGACAGTTCCCATGCATGTCACACCTTTCAACATCGAGGAATGTAAGGAGTATGTAAGGCGAGGTAGTAAGCATCCGGGTGCCAACTACGTGGTTAGACCTGATGGAAGAAGGGTGAAGATACTTGACACAAATGCAGATGAGATAGTGGAGATGCTTGAACCCGGGTGGATTGTTGAGAGGCATTTGAAGGACGGGGACATAGTCCTGTTTAACAGACAACCTTCTCTACACCGACCATCCATAATGGCACACGAGGTAAAGGTTCTGCCCGGCAAGACATTCAGATTGAATCTGGCAGTCTGTCCACCCTACAACGCAGACTTTGATGGGGATGAGATGAACTTGCATGCACTTCAAACTCTGGAAGCTCAGGCAGAGGCATGGATTCTCATGAGAGTTCAGGAAAACATATTGTCTCCGAGGTTCGGCGGTCCGATTATAGGGGGTATCCATGACCATGTAACTGGTCTGTTCCTGCTCACAAATGGTGAGAAGAAGTTCTCCAAGAGGGACTTTGTCGAGCTTTTGAAGAAATGTGATATAGAAATCAAATTGCCAGAGCCAGCGGGTTATGAGGATGAGAAGCCATACTGGACAGGAAAGCAAGCATTCTCAATGATACTGCCAAATGACTTCTCCATACTCTACAAGAATGGTCTGTGCCAGAGATGTTCTGAGTGTAAGAAAGAGAAATGTGAGAACGAGGCGTATGTTGTGATAGAGAATGGGGAGCTGAAGTGTGGAGCAATAGACAAGAAGGGAATTGGTGCATTCGAGGGATTGATTCTCGATAGAATCGTCAAGGAATACTCTTCCTCGGATGCAGCCCGCTTCATCAACAACTTCACCCTCTTGTCCATCCGTTCAATCATGCACTTTGGATTCAGTTTTGGTCTAAAAGATGAGGACATAGACCACACCGCAAAGGCTCAGATTGCCGAGGTGATAAGGGAGGCTGAGGACAGGGTTGCAAGGTTGATAGATGCATACAAGAATGGTGAGCTTGAACCTGCACCTGGCAGGACAATCGAGGAAACCCTTGAGCTCAGAATCATGGAGGAACTTGGAAAAGCAAGGGATAGTGCTGGAAAAATTGCTGGGAAGCAGATGGGTATGACAAACCCGGCTGTAATTATGGCGAGGTCTGGAGCAAGAGGTTCGATGCTTAACCTTACCCAGATAGCTGCATGTGTTGGACAGCAATCGGTCAGAGGAGAGAGAATTCGTAGAGGCTACAGAGACAGGACTCTTCCACATTTTGAGCAGGGAGACCTTGGTGCGGAAGCACATGGTTTTGTAAAGAGAGGATACAAAGAAGGTCTTTCCCCAATAGAGTACTTCTTCCATGCCATAGGTGGCAGAGAAGGTCTTGTTGATACTGCTGTCAGGACTTCCCAGTCAGGTTATCTACAGCGTCGTTTGATCAACGCACTCCAAGACCTCGAGGTTGAATATGACGGTGGTGTTAGAGAGACGAGAGGGGTAGTGGTTCAGTTCCTTTATGGTGAGGATGGAGTTGACCCTGCAAAGAGTGATCATGCAAGTCCAGAAGTTATAAAATCGATAGTTAGCGATGTCGTTGGAAAGGATTTGGAGAAGGTGGTATGATGGTGCTGAGTAAGGAGAGCATCGAGAAGAGCGTTGATGGTCTTTCTATCCCTCAGAGTCTCAAAGAAAGTCTTGTGGAGTACTGTGTGCATGCGGGAGTAACGAGGGCGCAACTCAATGAGATAATAAAGAGGGTCATGGAGAGCTATGAGTATGCGAAGATAGAGCCTTGTGAAGCAGTGGGTGTTGTTGCAGCTCAGTCGATTGGAGAACCCGGTACGCAGATGACGATGAGAACGTTTCACTATGCCGGTGTGGCAGAGATCAACGTAACACTCGGTCTTCCCAGACTCATAGAGATTTTGGATGCGAGAAAAGACCCAAGCACGCCAATCATGACAATCATGTTGAAGGATGGAAAGGACAGGGAGCTTGCGAAAAAGGTTGCCCTTGAAATAGAGGCAACCAACCTGAGCCACATAGGTTCCATTTACACAGACCTTGCAGAGATGTCCATCGTGATTGAGACATCAGAACAAGCTCTCTCTCAAAGAGGTCTAACCATTGATACGGTTTATGATGTGTTGAGAGACGAGATAAAAGACAAGGCAATCGTGGAACTCGATGGTCTGCGAATAACGGTCCGCCCATCAGAACCCTCGTACCGTTCTCTGCTTCAGCTTGTCAAATTGATTGAGGGCATCACGTTCAAGGGGATAAAGAACGTATCAAGAGTCGTTATACAGAAAAAAGATGATGAATATGTTCTGTATGCTCAATACAGATACAAGTCTGTTGAAAAGAAATCTAAAACAAGAAAAACTCCTCTTGAACAGGTGCTGTCGATACCAGAGGTTGATGCATCAAGGACGAAGACAAATCATATAATGGAGATGGCAGAGGTATTCGGGATAGAAGCTGCTCGCAACTCCATAGTGGAAGAGGCAATGGATACATTGCGTGAGCAGGGTCTGAACGTGGATGTGAGACATATCATGCTGGTTGCAGATACGATGACAGTGGATGGCGAGGTAAAGGCAATCGGCAGGCATGGAGTGTCTGGCGAAAAGGCGAGCGTTCTTGCAAGAGCTGCGTTCGAAGAAACCGTGAATCATATTCTTGAGGCTGGTGTGAGGGGAGAGGTCGATATACTGGATGGTGTAACCGAAAATGTAATAGTAGGACAACCAGTAAAACTTGGTACTGGCGATGTACATCTTGTTGCGATACCGATTGGTGAAATAATGAAGAAGATGAAGGGTGAGAATGATGGCAGTTGAATGGAGCAAAGTTCTTCTGAATGTGATGAAGTCGGGGAATGTCATTATTGGAAGCAGACGAACGCTCAAAGCGATCAAAAAAGGAGAGGTGAAGGTAGTTGTGCTGGCATCTAACTGTCCAGATGAGGTGAAAAAGGCTGTTGCGGAATCTGGTGTGAGGATGGTGGAGTTTCCTGGCATAGGGGTTGATCTCGGCACATTATGTGGAAAACCGTTCTCTGTTGCCGCACTTGCAATACTTGATGAAAAGTCTGCAGAGATGTTTACGGAAGTGGCGTGAAATGGCAGAAATAAAGCTTTCCACTGATGAACTTCGTTATATGTCAGTATTCGAGAGAATAACGGGCGTGACAGCGAAGGATTGCATTGTTGATGGGGAAAGGATAATATTCGTTGTTAGTGGTGGAGATATGGGTCTCGCAATAGGTAGAGGGGGAGAGAACGTCGAGAAAGTGAGAAATACGATAGGTAAGAAGGTGGAAGTCGTTGAATATAGTGATGATGTGGAGGAATTTGTTAAGAATCTACTCCGCCCCATAGCAGTGAGAAATGTGAGGGTTGGTAAGTCGAAAGGCAAGCAAACAATTTATATAGAGGTTCACAGTAAAGATAAAGGACTCGCTATCGGGAAAGGTGGCAGGAACATAAAGAAGATAAAATTGCTCGTTCAGAGACATTACGGTATAGATGGCGTGGTGATAGAGTAAGGAGGTCTGTGGATTGGCCAGAGGTAAGTATGCAGCCAGCAAACTCAAAAACGACAGGAAGAGATTCAGATGGAGTGATGAGAGGTATATAAGGAGAGTACTTGATCTCAGACGAAAAGCAGACCCCTTGGAAGGAGCTCCACAGGCTAGGGGAATCGTACTTGAGAAAGTTGGGGTGGAGGCAAAACAGCCGAACTCTGCAATAAGGAAGTGTGTGAAAGTTCAGTTGATAAAGAATGGAAAACAGGTAGCTGCATTCTGTCCTGGCGATGGTGCCATCAACTTCATTGATGAGCATGACGAAGTACTCATCGAAAGGATCGGTGGAAGGAAGGGTGGTGCGATGGGAGACATCCCGGGTGTGAGGTTCAAGGTAGTAGCGGTAAACGATGTCTCTCTGAAAGAACTTGTCATAGGCAGAAAGGAGAAACCTGTGAGATGAGTGTGAGGTGAAACTTTTGAAAAAGGTCTTTGGTAAGTGGGACCCAGAGGAAGTTGAGATAAAGGATTTGGGCGTCAAGTGCTACATAAATCTAAAACCTGTTTTGGTTCCCCATACATGTGGAAGACACTCAAAGCAGATATTTGCAAAGAGCGAGCAATCAATCGTTGAGAGACTCATAAACAAAATGATGCGGAAGGAACACAACACTGGAAAGAAGATAAAGGCGTACAACATCGTGAAAAGAGCTTTTGACATAATACATGAGAGAACTGGAAATAATCCGCTTCAGGTACTTGTGGATGCGATTGCCAATGCGGGACCCCGTGAGGAGATAGTGAGACTGAAGTATGGGGGGATAGTGGTTCCAAAGGCAGTTGATACATCCTCACAGAGAAGGGTTGACCAAGCACTGATGTTCATAGCTCAGGGTGCATGGCAACGCTCATTCAAAAACAGAAAGTCGATAGAAGAATGTCTTGCTGATGAAATCATTGCTGCTGCCAGTTACGATGTAAAATGTTATGCCATCAGTCAGAAAGAGTCAAAGGAAAGGGTGGCAGAAGGAGCAAGATAAAAAACTATAAAAAACTAAAAATAAAAACTGAAATTACAGAATTTCTGGTTTGTAGTACTTCCTTACGACGTTATTGCATACTGCGCAAGATATTATCACCCACTCCCCCTTCGTCTCTTTCACATAATTGTCAAAGAGCGATGCACCGCACTTGGGGCATCTGTATATGTTCTTGAAGTAGTACTTGTAAAACCACTGATTATTCTTCAACCACTCAAGCACTTTCAGTGCATACTCATAGAATCTCTTTCTCGATGTGAGGTTCTCATAGCTCAGGTTGAAGAGCAATCTCTTCTCGGTTGTTTTTAGGTGCTGAGGCACTTTTTCCATGATACGGCTCTTATCACTCATGAACTTTATATTGCTCTCTATGTACTTTACGTACAGATGCTCTGGGCGGTTTCTGTTCCCTGACTCGATAACCTTCAGAAAATAATCTGCCATGATGTCCTCCATGACGTCATAACAAATTGTGCAGATGTTCTTTCCTTCGTAGTTTTGAGTGTCTTGTGGCTCACCGCATATATCACATTTTTGAAGAGGCGGATTTGCCATAGAACTCCTCCATCACTTCTTCCTCTTCCTCAACCGATATTATGCGTGGGCTGGTTGCGTACCTCGTGAATATCACAGGAAACAGGTTGAGAACTCCAAGAGCCTCTCCTCTGTGGAGCTTGTAGTCCTTTATTGCCATGACATCTGCATAGTCAAAGCTCCTTGGTTTCTCAACCGGTTTGGGACAGCGTGACCCTCCGACCTTCAAGAGATCAACAAATGCGTGGTAGTTGAAGGCACAAGGAACTGCTATCACATCACTCGGGAGGTGAAGTGGCTCGATTTTTATTCTGGTAAGCTCTCCCTTCTTCAGCTCTATATCTTCACCTGCAACGACCACTTCCCACTTCGCCCTCGTTCCTATCGTGAAATAATAAGGTGTTGCCTCGACGACTATCGACTTACAGTCTGGCGAAACCATTTTGACTATTTTTGGAGCAACTTCCTCCCCTTCACCCATACAAAGTCCTCCAACAGACTAATTTCTTTACGATATTCTTTCATTCATACTACTTAAACAATATGGATAGCTTTTTTATAATGGTTAATCAAATGGGTTTTGATGTTACCTGAGGTAATGATGATTAAGGAGGTAGAGGAAAAGGCTGAGAAGCATCTGGAGAGTGAAAAAGAAAAAATAGATTCAATGATTGAAGAAGCTCGTAAGTTTTGCGAGGTTGAAAGAGAGAGGATGCTGAAGGAAGCAAAAGTGGAAGCAGAGTCTTATTTCAAGGAAGCTGTTGAGAGGGCTGAGGCAGAGGCTAAGCACATAAGGGAGGTGGGCGAGGCTGAACTGAGCAGACTCGTTCCCAGAGCAAGACAGAAGATTCCAAAGGCGGTGGAACTCCTTCTTCAGCATGTGTGGGAGGGCACATGTTAAGCACAGTCCCAATCACCAAACTCATCTGCATATTCCACACAGATGATAAAGAAGCTGTTGCTGAGCGACTTCACGAGCTTGGAGTGGCTGAAATTGAGTTTCTTGATGAATCGGATTTGGTAATGTTTGAGATTTCCAGAGACTCTCCTACCGAGAGAGCCCATATAGCATCCTCTTGGATTCTCAGAATTGGCAAGCTCATAGAAGCACTCGCACCTTTTGAGAAGAAAGAGGGCAGTTTCCTTGATGACCTTCTCGGTGTTGAGAGAATCACACGTGTGGAGGTTGAGGGCGGAACTCTTGAGGAGGCTGTGGCACTTGGTGAGAAAATCACGGGAGAGATTGAGCGGGATGTCAACGAACTGGTTGAGAGGCTGAAGGATATAGAGTCCAAGATATCTGATGAAGAGACAAAACTGGTTCAGTGCGAGAGATTGAGGATAGAGGATTTCAGAATAGAGTGGCTTGGAGAATCGAGGTTTCTGTATGTTGCTGTGGCTACAATCCCTCCTGAGGGAATTCCTCTTGTTGGGCAGGTAATGGAGAAGAACGGACTCGACCCCTCGTTTATGATAATGCATTTTGTGGAGGGGACTCCACCGTTGATTGTGGTTGTTTCCCTGAAAGAGGATAGGGTAAAGGTTGATAAGTCTCTTCAAGCTGTCGGTGCTGAGAGGATTTCGATAGATGGAGAAGGGACATTGAGTGAGGTGAAGAGGAAAGCCCAAGAAACAATCAAGAAATTGAAAGCTGAGAGGGAAGAAATAGTTGATAGACTCTCATCGATAGCATCTGAGCATCTTGATACCTTGAGGGCTGTTGAAGAGGTTTTCAGACTTTACAAATCAAGATATGAAATCTTCACAAACAACGGAAAGACAAAGAAAACATCTGTGATGAGCTGTTTTGTGGAGACGTCGAGAGTCCGTGAAGTCGAGAAGACAATAAATGAGGCGACAGGTGGTGCGTGCATCATCAGTACGGAGGAAGACCCCCCTGATGCCCCTTCCAAACTCGAGAATCCGGCTTTTGCAAAACCGTTCGAAATGCTCACAAGAACTTATGGAATACCGAAGTACAATCATGTCGACCCAACACTTTTTCTGATACCCACATTCCTCGCCTTTACAGGTATGATGATAAATGATTTTGCATATGGGGCGATAATAGCTCTTGCAGGATTTTTCCTTTACAAGAAATATGCACTACTCAGCCAGAGTGTAAAAGAGCTATCTCTGCTCATACTGTTCTGTGGCATATCTGCTATGGTGTTCGGCGTCCTCACAGGAAATTACTTTGGAGATTTGGTAGGGAAGTATGTGGTTGGTGGAGTAGGTGCCGAGGATGTAGCACTCTGGATTGACCCTCTCGAGGTTCCAGAGCATGGGTTACCTGCGGTCATATTTCTGTACAGAATCATAGTGTTTGTGGGTCTCATGCATCTGATTCTTGGTCTGGTTCTGGGCATATACACCAGCGTTAGGAACAGTGAATTCGGAAAGGCATTCTTCCATTTTGGTGGATGGCTGATGTTTGGTATTGCGCTGTCGATATTGTTGTTCACAGAGGTTGGAGAGCTTCTCGCTTTTCCATCTGTTCTTCCTTCCTTTATGATGTATGTTGGAGGAGCAATCGCAGTCGTGGGGATAGTTCTCGCAATGAAGTACGAGCCCGTAATTACTTTGGTTGAAATACCAACTTTCATAGCTTTCATGCTATCTTATGCAAGAGTCCTCGGGTTAATGGTAGCTGCTGGCGGGGTAGCTCTTGCATTTAACAAGCTCTCCGCAATTGCGTTTGAGAGCCTTCCTTTCCTTCCAGCAGCCGTCCTTCTTGCTGTCTTTGTATTTCTTTTCGGTCATGTCGTTCATCTTCTTCTTGGTTCACTCTCCGCCTTCATTCAATCTCTGCGTCTTCACTATGTGGAACACTTTTCGAGGTATTACGAAGGTGGAGGAAGAGAGTTTCAGCCGTTTTGCATGAAGTGTGTTCATGCGCTCATAAGAAGAAAAGGGGGTGTTTAAGTGGTTGATATAAGTGATACGATGTTGCTTGCCTCGATTGGGGCAGGACTTGCTGTGGGTTTACCAGCCATCGGCTCTGGTATAGGTGTGAGCCTTGCGGGAGTAGGTGGTGCTGGTGTGCTTGCGGAGAAGCCTAAGGAATTCAGCACCGTCATCATATTGCAGGCATTGCCACAAACTGCAGTTGTGTTTGGCTTTGTGATAGGTCTGATGATAGTGCTTGGAATGCTCAGTGGAAAGATTACAGAGCTTGATCAAGGAGCTGCATGTGTCGGTGCTGGAGTTGCAATGGGCATATCGGGTCTTACCGCTGCATGGATGGGTATGGTCGGTGCCGCATCTGCGGGAGCGATAGCAAGAAATCCGAGGACAAAGTCATATGGCATTATACTCACCGCAATGCCAGACTTGTCAGTCCTTCTCGGATTCGTTGTTGCCATCATGATACTGATCGCCAATAACGTGTTCTGAGGGTCGTGCATGGGATTCGATGAACTCAAGCAAAGAATATGGAGCGAGGTCGAAAGGGAGATTGAGGAATACAGAGAGCATGTGGAGAAGGAAAGAGAGCAGATGATAATGGAGTGCAGGAAGAAGACAGAGAAAGAGTGTGAGGCAATTCTGAGGGATGGAAGAAAGGAAGCAGACTTTGCTTACAAGAGGATTGTATCAGCTGCAAAGCTCGAGATGAAGATGAAAAAGACCAATGTGGTTGCAGGGCTTGTTGACGAGGTGTACAAAAAAGCAAGGGAGAGCCTGCTCGAACTCGATGATGATAAGAAAAAGGAACTCCTCGAGAGAATGATAGAAGGATGCACCAGAGGACTCAAAGAGTACGAGATCTTCGTGGATGAGGAATATGCGCATCTTGTTCCAGAGGCAAAGCCATCCAAGATTGGGGACTTTGGAGTGGTGGTCGTGAGTGGCTCTTTGAGAGTGGAGAGAACATTATCAACGATATTCAGAGAACTTGAGAGCTTAAAACCGAAAATAATCGAGATGCTTGTTGAACAGGATTGATACCATGGTACGGAGCGGATTCCGATATGGATTCATGTATGGCTTTGTGAGTGCCTTACACTCCAAGCTACTGAGTTATGCAGAGTATGAAGGGCTGATAGAGGCGATGAGCTTGGAAGATGTGGTATCGTCTCTTTCAGACTATCCTGAGCTGAGGGACAGGGTGGGAGATATAAGAGAGCTGGAGAAAGGGCTATACGAACACCTTTCCAGAGTATACACAGACGTATTATCAACGTTTTCAGAAGGGGAAGAGCTTGAGAAGGTCATTTTGGGAGAGTGGGATTTGAAGAACTTCAAGAGAATAGTTAGGGGAATTCAGAGAGGTCTTCCATCGGATGATATAAAGGAGCTGATAATTCCGATTGGTACACTTCCCATTAACTACTTTGAGTATCTTGCAGAGAGCGAGGGAGTTGAGGACTTTCTATCCAGACTACCGCAGGACTATTCGAATGTGAAAGTCCTTCTGGAAAAGGGACTCCCGCCAGACCTTGCCCTTGAGTCTCAACTTGTGGAGAAATGGAAATCTCTCGACTACTACTTCATAAAGGTACATATCGATGTGCTGAACATTGAGATCATTTACAGATGTCAGATAGCGTACATAGACCCTTCAGAGTTTATCATGGAAGGGGGTTACTTCATAGACCAGGAGAGAATAAGGGCAATGGTGACCGCAGAGGATGAAAGAGCGATGTTGTCAAATCTCGCAGGTACACCATTCGAGGGTGCAGAGGAGGAGAAAAACTTGGAGAGATTCCTCTACCATGTTGAGTTAAGACTGTTGAAGGAAAAGGCTCTAAGCAATCCCCTGAGTATAGATTCGGCTGTGTATTACCTCAAAGCCAAGGAGGTTGAGGTTTTCAATATCAGAGCCATCATGATATCCAAGATTCAAGAGGTTCCGGTTAGAGAGGTGTTGGTGTACGTATGAAGGTACTTGTGGTTACAGATGAACTGCTGGGAGTAGGATTCAGGTTTTCAGGGTACAAGGTAGTGGATTATGAGGAGTTTGAAAGAATGCTTGATGAACCAGATGAGCTGGGTGAGTATGGAGTGATAATAATGGATTCAAAGGCTTGGGAGATGTTTGAAGACGTGGTTGAATGGTTGAGGAGGGAGAAGGTTGTTATTAAAATTCCACGTCCCGGTGAATCCTTTGAGGCAGAAGAGTTGAGGAAGATGGTGAAAGAAGTAACTGGTCTTGATGTGCTAAAGGGGGTGTGATTTTGGGAAAAATCACAAGGATTGCTGGACCTCTTGTCGAGGCAAGAGGGATGTCGAACAGCTTCATTCACGAGGTCGTGAGGGTAGGAGAGGCTGGACTCATCGGCGAAATCATCAGGATGGATGGAGATGTCGCATCCATCCAGGTTTATGAAGAAACGTCTGGACTGAAGCCGAGAGAGCCAGTGGAGCCGAGCGGGGAACCCCTCATGGTAGAGCTTGGTCCCGGACTTTTGAAGTCAATTTACGATGGAATTCAGAGACCTCTCACAGTTATGAGGGAGGAGGTTGGGCATTGGATAGTAAGGGGAATTAAAACAGATTCGATTGACAGGAATAAGAAGTGGGACTTCAAACCAGTTGTGAAAGAAGGCGGTGTTGTTTGTAAAGGAGATGTGATAGGAGAGGTAATGGAAAGCGATGTGATCGTTCATCGTGTCCTCACTCCACCAAATGTGGGGGGGATAGTTGAGCATATTGAGGATGGGAAATACAAGGTTGACGATACTGTGTGTGTGATAGATGGAAAAGAGATAAAGATGCTTCAGAAATGGCCAATTAGGGTTCCGAGGCCGTACACAAAGAAGCTTGACCCAGAGGTACCCCTCCTCACAGGACAGAGGATTCTTGATGCCCTCTTCCCCATGGTTAAAGGTGGTATAGCATGCATTCCCGGACCCTTCGGTAGTGGCAAGACAGTAACCCAGCAACAGCTTGCCAAATGGGCTGATGCAGACATAATAGTGTACATAGGGTGCGGAGAGAGAGGAAACGAGATGACAGACGTCCTCGAGGAGTTTCCAGAACTCGAGGACCCGAGAACTGGAAAACCACTCATGGAGAGAACTGTTCTCAT
>Ga0180888_103_pt1 | contig 52840 bp, 61 predicted proteins | sample Deesub1362A_J573_FD_124181 | JGI IMG/M metagenome (GOLD analysis project Ga0180888, IMG submission 124181) | Methanomicrobia archaeon JdFR-19 | reverse complement strand
TCGTATGAATGGGACTTCGGAGATGGCAACACCGACACTGGAGAGGTTGTGAGCCACACCTACACCACATATCAATGGGATGGCTCGGGGTATGTGCCATACCAGACAACACTCACAGTCGAGGATAATGAGGGAGGCATTGGTACCAAGACAGTGGATGTTTATGTCTACATGGCAGGGGATGCAAACGGAGATGGCAGAGTGAACATACTGGACGCAGCTCTCATAGGTCTCCACTGGAATTCGCAGTATGGTGAGGCAAATTACGACGATGGAGCTGATCTGAACAACGATGACAGGGTGAACATACTGGACGCAGCAATAGTAGGTCTCCACTGGAACGAAGAAGCCTAAAAAATTCCTCCTCCTTTCCCTTTTTTATTTTCCTTTTATTTTATAAGTGAGTCTCTCTATATTTCATCTGGTTTCTCTATGCCCATCATATCCAACAACGTAGGAGCTATATCCCCCAGAATACCCTTTTCAAGCTCGAAATCCTCATCGAGTATTATGAAGGGTACTGGATTGGTCGTGTGAGCGGTATGAGGAGCATCTCTATCTGCCATCTGTTCAGCATTTCCATGGTCTGCTGTTATGACAAGTCTCCCTCCCAGCTCCCTCACTTTTTTGGCAACCTTTCCCATACACTCATCCACCACTTCTATTGCCTTGATAGCAGCCTCAAGAATACCAGTGTGTCCGACCATGTCTGGATTCGCATAGTTCATCACAACAACATCGTATCTTTCCATCACCTCAATCACCCTGCGGGTGACCTCGTATGCACTCATTTGGGGCTTCATGTCGTATGTTGGAACTTTGGGTGAGGGTACGAGTATTCTGTCCTCCCCTTTAAATGGTTCCTCTCTCCCACCCGAAAAGAAATAGGTAACATGGGCATATTTTTCCGTCTCTGCTATTCTCAACTGTGTGAGCCCCATCTTCGATATCCATTCACCAAATGTGTTTTCAAGATTCTGCTTGTCAAATGCAACATTCAAATGGATGTGTTCATCATAGCGGGTCATGGCAACGAAGTATGGATGGGCGGTTGTGGGAAACTCTGAAAAGTTTTTATCAACAAGTGCGTAGGTAAGTTGCCTTGCTCGGTCTGCTCTAAAGTTGAAAAAAATTACTGAATCCTCGTCCTTCATCTTATGGGGGGTTACGAGTGTGGGTTTTACAAACTCGTCTGTCTCCCCTCTTTCATATGCCATCAGCACCGCTTCTACACCACTATTAGCATGGTATGGCGCATCTCCATTTACGATTGCATCGTATGCCAGTTTTGTTCTTTCCCACCTCTTGTCTCTGTCCATCGCATAATATCTACCAACCACAGTACCCATTACAGCTCTCCCAGTCATCTTGTCTTCGAGTTCAGACACATATTGATGCGCACTTTGGGGGGGCGTATCTCTTCCATCAAGAAACGCATGAACCATTGTACGAACGTTATGCATCTCGGCAAGATCGAGCAACGCGTAAATATGAGTATGGTATGAGTGGACACCTCCGGGAGAGACAAGACCCATCAAATGCAGGGTGGAATCGTTCTTCTTCACGTTCTCGATGGCAGATAGAAAAGCTGGGTTCTCAAAAAAAGACCCATCCTCTATTGATTTGGATATCCTAACAATATCCTGATAAACAATCCTCCCAGCCCCTATGTTGAGATGCCCCACTTCAGAGTTGCCCATCTGACCTTCCATGAGACCGACAGCCTCACCACACGCCTTCAATGTGGTGTGAGGGTGGGAAGACCAAAATTCGTCGAAGTTAGGGGTGTTGGCAAGTGCTATCGCATTCCCTTCCACCTCATCAGAAAGACCAAAGCCATCGAGAATCATCAGAACTACTGGTTTCATCTTACAACCTTCTCATTTCAAAGGACCTACATCCTCAAACCCCTCTCTCATCCCTTTTCCAGCCTCTCTTTCGAGAGCCCATGGTTTTACCAACATCTTCACAACATTCTGTGCATGTTCTCTTGTTCGCCTTTCAGCAAGCCAAGCAAGTTCCTCTTCATTGGATGCTTCATCCTCATGCACGAACACTTCAATAATGTGTGTGTTAGTCATGAGCTGGGCGATTATTAAACCAATGGATGCCTCATGAGCACATGTCTTGTCTATGGGGGCTGACCCAGGCATTCCGAGAGCCATTACGATATCGCATCCCTTTTCTTCTATGAGTTTCTTGCAAGCGACTGGTAGGTCTTTAATCCCAGGGACTGTGACTCTCACTATTTCTGCAGAGATATGACTTTTTATCTCCTCGATGGCGACTTTTGCCATATCAAATCTGGCAAATGTTGTATCCGCAATTCCAATTTTTGACATGAGAATCGCAAAAAATAAAAGCCAAGCAAGTTACTGCTTGGCTATTATCTCCTTTCCTATCAGCTTTATGGACCTTTCCTTGTTTGGACCGATTGGCGAGCCCGCAATAAGCTGTGTCACACCAATCTCTTTGAGCTCGTTGATTCTCTGCATGCAGTCTTCTGGCGTTCCATACACTGAGAAGGCATCCATCATATCATCTGTCACAGCGCCCATCAAACCACCGAAGTCTCCCTTTGCTATGAGAGATGCGATGTTCTCTGCATCACTTTTCGCTATTCCGTGTCTCTCAAGCACAGCATCTGGAGAACCAGCAACAATGAAAGCCACCACTATCTTCGCCTCGTTTTTAGCTTTCTCTGCGTTCTTGTCGATTGAGAATGATGCGTAAGCACCCACGTCAATCTCATCCATTGAGCGTCCGGCTTTTGAAGCTCCTTTCTCAATCTGTTTTACAGCCACTTCGAAGTCCTTTGGATGGGAAGCGTTTATCAACACACCGTCTGCAATCTCTCCAGCAAGCTCAAGCATCTTCGGTCCCTGAGCACCCAAGTATATCGGAATGTTGCCAGATTTGAAGGCAAGCTTCGCACCCTTGAAAGATACGAGTCCCTCTGTTGTCACTTTCTTTCCTGCAAAGAACTCTCTCAGAGCTGCAACAGCCTCTTTCACAGTGGTCAACGGCTTCTCCCAAGCGATTCCCATAGCATCGAACGTTGCTTTGTCTCCGGGACCGATTCCGAGTACAGCTCTTCCACCAGACAGTTCGTTGATTGAGGCTATCGAAGACGCTGTGATTGAAACGTTTCGTGTGTATGGGTTAGTGACACCTGTTCCCAGTAATATTCTGTTCGTGGATAGAGCAAGTACAGTCAGTGTTGAATATACGTCTCTGTTGTTGTAGTGGTCTGTTATCCATACGTTTGAAAAGCCGTTGTCCTCTGCCAACTTCGTATAATACGCCAACTTCATTACAGGTTCATTCGGTACAAATTCTATTCCATACTTCATAAGTCATCCCTCTCAAAAGTACAAGATTATTCATTAAATAGGTTTTCGGAATTTTCCTCGTTTTTCTTGGTTATTCTATTGGCACAGCAGCCTTCTCCAACACTTCCTCGCTAACGTATATGGGGGCATCGCATCTAACAGCGAGTGCAATACAATCACTTGGGCGGGCATCAGTACACACTTCTCTCCTCCTCCCCTCCACATACATCTCTACATACAAACGAGCGTAGAACACACTGTTCGTTATTTGGTCTATTACTACTTTGTCTATCGCACCACCCATCTCGTTTATCATTGTGAGCATGAGGTCGTGTGTTAAGGGTCTTGGGGGCTCAATTCCTTCGAGTGCAAGAGAAATGGAATGGGCTTGAGCTTCGTCTATAAATATTGGAAGAACCATGTCCTTGTACCTTTCCTCATCTGTAACGAGTGCAACAAAGGGTCCCCCATCAGACATGAAGATACCCTTCACGACCATCTGAATCTCTTTCATCAAATGGAATTCGAACCCAAACATCATAAACCTTTGGTTTGACTTAATATCATGAAGTGTGTGGGATGTGGCGAGTGTGTGAGTGTGTGTCCTGTGGATGCCATAGAGGTGTGTGTTGTTGCGAAAATTGGAGACAAATGTATAGGGTGTGGTAAGTGTGTGATGTACTGTCCTGTGGATGCAATATACATGGAGGGGAGAGATTGAAGGTTGTTTGTATAGGTGCAGGAATTGGTTCTCTCCTAACCGGAGCTTACCTTGCAAAAGGGGGATTCTCCGTCGAAGTATTCGAGAAACTTCCAAGAATCGGTGGGAGATTCTACAATCTTCCATACAAAGGGTACACTCTCTCAACCGGAGCTCTCCATCTGCTTCCACATGGTGATAGTGGTCCGATGGGAAGGATGCTAAAGAAAGCGGGGGTTCAGTTTGAAGTTGTGAAAGGAGAACCACCTGCACTGTTGAGGGTTGGAAAGTCATATTGTCCCTTTGAGAATTTCTATTCACTACTTCCTATATGGGACAGAGTAAAGATAGGTACGATCTCTCTGCTTTCAAGAATTCATACGCCAAACGTCTCATTCAAAGACTGGTTTTATCCCTATACAAAGAACGAGCTTGTCTGTGGTATTGCAGACAGTTTCTGTGGATGGTCATTCTCTCTTATGTCCTCAGAGGTTCCAGCGAGACATGTCCTGAAAATACTGCATAACATCTCAAAGTATGGGATGCCGGGTGTTGTGGTGGGCGGATGCAGTTCCATATGTGATGGACTTGCATCTGTAATAGAATCAGAGGGAGGGAGTGTTCATACGCGTAGTGAGGTGAAGAAGATATTGGTGAGAGATGGAAGAGTGTGCGGAGTACTCGTTGGTAATAACAAAGTAGAGGCAGACATAGTTGTGAGCAACATAGGACATGATGCAACAGCAAAGCTCTTAGATGGAGAAATGGAATGTGCAACAGATATGAAACCCTCGGAAGGGATAAAATTTTGCATCAGCCCCACCCGTACCATCACTGATTCTCCATCCATTGTCTTCACACCACATATGAGAGTTGTGTGTGGGCTTGTGGATGTTAGTTTAGCTGACCCTTCATTTGCTCCAGAGGGAAAGTCCCTCATAATGGCTCACGGCGTCCCGCACTCACCAAATCTTTAGGATGATGTTAGGGCGGGATTGAAGGACTTGAAGGAGATAGTGGGAGAATACGAACTTGTGATGGTGCAGTGCTATAGAGACTCTTGGCCTGTGAATAGAGTGCGTGCTGGATACGACCCTGCACCCATTACACCAATAAAGAATCTGTATGTGGTGGGGGATGGAGCAAAGGGAGATGAAATAGAAGTAGAGGGAATTGCCCTCGGGGTGAGTGATGTTGTCTCCAGAGTTATGGTTAAATAGATATGAATCAGATATGGGTTAGTGAGTTTGATGAGAGAAGTTGCCGAAGAGATAAAGGAGGAGTTCAGCAAGGCTGGTGTGGATATTCCTGTTGATGAGATAGAAGAAAAGCTCAGAACTCTTGTTGATAAGTATTATGTTCCGTTGGATGAAGCAAAAAGGAGTGTTGCAAATTCTCTTGCCAAGAAATATGGAGTCGCAAAAGTCGTGGGTGTGAGTGAGACGCTTGAGAAGATAGCAGATATAGATGCACCAAAGAAATGGGTGAATCTCAAAGGAAAGGTTGTGCAGATATGGAAAAGTGAGAGTGATGTGATATCACAGGTCGGGCTGATAGGCGACGAGTCTGGATTTGTGAGGTTCGTGAAATGGAAGAGTGCGGATTTACCTGATCTTGAAGAGGAAAAGTGTTATCTTTTGAAGAATGTGGTTACGGACTACTGGCAGGGACAGTACAGTATAAAGCTCAACAGAAATTCGGAGATAATACCTCTTGAAGAGGATATAGAAGTTGCTTCACAGGAAGTTGTGAAGGAGGGAGCAATAGTCTCTGTACAGCAGGGTTCTGGTCTCATAAAAAGATGTCCGATGTGCAAGAGGGTGATTGTAAAAGGAATCTGCAACGAGCACGGGAAAGTGGAAGGTGTGTATGACCTCAGGATAAAGGCCGTGATAGATGATGGCAAGAGTCCACAGGACATATTATTCAACAAGGAGATAACCGAAGAACTAACAGGAATCTCTATAGAACAGGCAAAGGAGTGGGTGAGGGAGTATCTTGACCCTTCAGTCGTCCAGAGTGAGATAGCGAAAAAGATACTTGGAAGGTACTTTGTTGTGAAGGGAAACATCGTTGGGCAGTATCTTCTCGTTGAGAGCTTTGAGCAGTTAAAGGATGTGAGAGAGGAGGATGTTCAGGAAGCACTCCAAAAAGCAGAGGAGATGTTATCATGAGAGAGGTCGCCCAGAGAGTGTTTGCAAAGGAATTTGAAGACTCCAACCTGAGCTATAAAAAAGGGGATGAAAAATATTCTCCGAATTACGTGCTTACCCCAACAGGGGCTGAGTGCAACCGATTGTTCATAGTGGGGACGCTCACCGAGAAAGAGGATATAGGGGTGGAGGTTGAGTATTGGCGTGGGAGGATTGTTGACCCTACAGGAGTTTTCCAAATATATGCTGGACAGTACCAGCCAGATGCCATGAGGTCTCTCACTGAGATAGAACCACCAACATTCGTTGCTGTTGCTGGAAAGGTGAGCGTATTTACACTTGAGGAGGGCGATGTGAGAACATCCATCAGACCTGAGTTTGTTGTTGAGGTTGATGAGGATGTTAGAGACAGATGGGTTCTGGAGACAGCAAACATGACGCTTGAAAGACTGAGAGCGTTGAACGAAAAATCAACTGAAAGTGCGAAGATGGCACTGGAACATTATGATACAGATGTGGTGTACTATGCAAAGATCGTGCGTGATGCATTATTGACTCTCAGACATGAAAAGCGTGAAATTACCAAAGAAGCTAGAGAAATAGCTGAGGAATGGTGGGACGAGGAAGACGTGGAGGAGTTGGAAATAGAAGAAAAGAAGGAAGAAAAGAAAGATAAGAGAGAGAAAGGTGAGGAAGAGACCGGACTCGATCTTTGGGAGGACTTTACAGAAGACTACTTCGATGTGTGAGGTGATTAGATGAAAAGCTATCTGATAATATGGTTCAACAGCGAAGGAGCGAACCCATCTGAGATAACGAGAGCATTAACTTCACTCGGATTTAAACCAATAAAAGGGAACTATGATTATGTGTATGAGTGGAATACGAGGGCAGAAGTTGATGAGGTACTTGCTTTCGCTGACAAGGTGAAGATGACATTGAGTGGCATGAAGGTGTTGTTCAAGATTGAGACAGTGGAGTGATGTCCTCCACTTCCGCACTCGATATTGCCCTCCCTACAAGTTCATCAATCTCAATCTTACTTTCCAGCTCCAGAACTTGTTGTAGGTCAGCTGAGATGCTCGGGCGGGTTGGAACGGCTTTGCATGTTGCAGTCGTCGACAGTTCGTAAGTCCCTATTTTCCGAGCGAGCTACATCACCTCTGTCTTGTCCATAGCTATAAGTGGATGGTAAAGAGGGATGTCCAAACCACTCATTTCTACCATGAGGTTTCTGGATGTTTGAGATGCAACCTGACCGAGGGATGAACCCGTTATAACACCATCACACCCTTCGATTTCCATAACCCTCTTCGCGATTCTGTACATCATGCGTTTGCATAACACACATGTTAGCTTGGTACCCAGCTTCACGAGCTCGCCAAGTATGAAGGCAAAAGGAACGTTGTAAAATCGGATGGGATGATTTGGAGCCCATCTCGATATTGCCTCCATTTGCCTCTTCACATCGGATGGGCTTGTGTCGAGATGGAGAGCGACAATCTCAGCCCCTCTTTTCATCATGAGCCATGTTGCAACCGGGGAATCCATTCCACCAGACACAAGGGAGACCATTTTTCCTTGTGTGCCAACAGGTAGACCTCCAACCCCTTCAACAACTTTCGTATATATGTAAGCAGAGTTCTGTCTGACCTCCACCCCCAGCTCCACATCTGGACTATCAAGATTCACCACAACCCCCTCAACTTCCGAAAGTATCGCATCTCCCCCCCTTACACATATCTCTCTTGATGTGAAGTCGTGTCTTCCAACCCGTTTTGCCCTTATTCCAAAGCTCATTCCGGGAGAGAGAAGCTCATTTGCAACCTCGACAAGTACCCTCACGATTTCATTGATATCAGGTGAGCAAACAACAGAAGGGCTTGCAGACACAACACCAAAAACATTCGATACAACATCCGCAACCTCTGGCTCTGTGGTGGTGATATAAATCCTTCCCCATTCTCTTTTAATATTTTGGTAGTCCACACCTTCACAGTCGAGTTTGGCTCTCAGGTTATCGGTGAGTATTCTCTCGTACCCCCTTCTGACACCCTTGCTCTTGAGTGCAAGCTCTCCATATCTCACTATTACGACATCACACCTCATAACATCTCATTTATAGACAATATACATATAGTATGTTTTACATTTATTGGGACAATGAATTTCAAGGCAATACCAATAATCCTCTTGGCAATCATCGTTATAGGAATCCCTATATTCAGCAGACTGTTTCTCGAATACGAATGGTTTGTATCTCTTGGATACCCCCAAGTGTTCTTGATTGGACTTAAGACAAAATTGGTATTGTTCGTTATCTGCACTCTGTTCTCTTTTGCGCTTTTCTATGCTGTGTGGATTCTAAACAAGAGGAAGGTGTTGGCTACAACGAAATGGGTCAACCCAGTGTTTGTTGATGTATATAGGGAAGAGGTAGGGCCTGAGGCTAGAGAAGTTCTGAACAAAGCATATCCTCTGTATGTTGCAGGTGCATTTGCGATATCAGTTTTCATTGGGATAGGGGTGATGGAGTATTGGGATACTTTCCTCAAGTATATTTACCAGACACCTTTTGGCATGACTGACCCAATATTCGGGCGAGATGTATCATTTTACATCTTCTCTCTTCCCATGTATCATATCGCTCTTAACTACATCAGTGCTGTCTTCTTTATTGCAATCATTCTAACGGTTCTCTTGTTTGCCTTCACAAACTGGAGGCTTGTGATGGACTCTCAGATGGTTCCATTCCATCTCCGTATGCTCTATGCCATACTATCATTTGCACTTGCCATTAAACTCTATCTGTACCATTACGACATCCTATACAGCCCTGCAGGGGTTGTTTATGGTGCAGGCTACATAGACGTGCATGTGAATCAGTACATTCCCATAGCAATATCTGTGGTGCTGGGCATAAGCGGAGTCGCAGCTCTCGTGAGTGTGCTATGGAAAGTTCCTCCAGAGAGGGAGACAAAAATATTGAGCAGGAGAGCTGTCCTGATTCCAGTACTCACTGTGATTGCAATAATACTCATCTCATTTTTGGGTGGGGCTGTTTCGGCAATCGTTCAGGCATACAAAGTCTCACCAAACGAGCTTGTTCTTGAGGAGCCATACATAGAAAACAACATAGAGATGACGAACTTTGCGTATGACCTTATAAAGATAAACGAAGAACCATATAATGTTGAGGGGAGTTTGAATGAGAGCGTTGTGTATTCTCCATCTATTCAGAATGCAAGGTTATGGGATTACCGTCCCCTGCATATAACTTACCAGCAAAGACAGGCTATCAGAACGTACTATGGTTTCAACACGATGGAAGTCGATCGATACAACATACTTGGAGAATATACACAGGTCTGGATTGCTGTTAGAGAACTTTATCAGGAACTCATAGGTGCTGAGACGTGGATAAACCGCCATCTCATATACACTCACGGCTTCGGAGTTGTAATGTCTCCTGTGAACGAAGTGGAGAGTGAGGAAGGTGGACCAGTTTTGTACATAAAGGACATACCTCCGCGGTCGATAGTGGATATCAACGTGAGCCAGCCGAGAATATACTATGGTGAGAAGACAGATACGTACATAATCACAAACACCCTCAGACCTGAGTTCGATTATCCATATGGAGACAAGAACGTCCAGACCTTCTACAACGGAACTGGGGGCATACCTCTAAACACTCTGAATCGTATGATGGCAACCATAGCACTGGGAGATATCAAGATACTGTTGTCGGATTATGTCCTACCCTCCTCAAGACTTCATATACACAGAAATGTTGTTGATAGAGTCTCCAACATCGCACCGTATCTGATGTATGACCCAGATCCACACGTCTTCTTGGATAGTGAGGGAAGAGTAAAATGGATGGTTCATATGTTTGTTTATTCAGATAGGTATCCGTACTCTGAGCCGTCCTATGGAACAAAAATGAACTACATAAGGGATAGTGTTAAAGCGATAGTGGATGCGTACAACGGGACAGTTGAATTTTATGTGATAAACGAAGACCCCATACTCCAAACCTACATGAAAATCTATCCTGATGTTTTTAGACCATATGAGGAAATGCCTGATGACTATCGTGCCCATCTACGTTATTCAGAAAGGCTGTTTAGACTTCAAGCTGACATATATCGTAATTATCACATGAAAGACCCTGTGGTTTTCTACAACAAAGAGGACAGATGGGCTTTTCCACTTGAGAAGTTTGAGGATGATGTTAAAACCGTTGAGCCATACAACGTTGTGCTTCTCCTGCCAGGTTATGAGAAGGTGAACTTTGTTATGATGATACCATTCACACCAATAAACAAGAACAACATGATTGCGTGGATGGCTGTGAATCAAGACCCTCCATCCTATGGAGACCTCATAGTGTACAAGTTTCCAAAGGACAAGCTGATATATGGTCCATTCCAGATTGATGCAAGGATTGACCAAGATGAGGAGATATCCAAGAGCCTCACATTATGGAGTCAGGCCGGCTCAACCGTAATAAGAGGCAATCTTCTCGTGATTCCAATTAACGATTCCATCATATACATCGAGCCGTTGTACATAGCCGCAGAAGAAGGTAGTCTGCCTGAGCTGAAAAAGGTGATAGCAGTATATGGAAACAAAGTTGCGATGGAGGATACGCTTGAAGAGGCGGTGTATGTTGCTGTTGGTGGGCAGACACAACTCGAAAGAGTCAGTGGAGAGATGACCCTTGAAAGTCTTCTCAATGAGTTGATATCGAGCTATGAGAAGGCAAAGGAGGAATTATTAAAGGGAGACCTTGAAGGGTATGCGAAAGAGATGAAAAGAGTTGATTCTATAATAGCTGAAATAAGCTCGAGATTTGAGTGAATTATCTTTGAGTGATATCTGATCTGAATTCTCAAACCCTGCTCAAAAACTCTTCCATCCTATCGAATGCCTCTCTGAGTTTTTCCATCGAGTTTGCATAAGAACACCTGATATGTCCTTCTCCACTTGGGCCAAATGTCTCGCCAGCTACAACTACCACCCCCTTATCTTTGAACAGTCTCTCTTCAAACTCCTTCGAACTCATTCCTGTCTCCTTCACAGATGGGAATGCATAGAAAGCACCTTCTGCCTCAAAGCAGGGAAGACCCATATTTCTCAATCTTGAGAGAGTGAGCCTCCTCCTCCTGTCATACTCTCTTTTCATTGACTCCACACTCTCCCATCCATTCTTCAAAGCCTCGATAGCACCCATCTGGGCGGTAATGGGGGCACAGAGCATCGAGTACTGATGGACGGTCATCATTGCCTCTATTACATCATAAGGTGCGAGAGCATACCCAATTCTCAAACCGGTCATAGAATGGGATTTTGAGAATCCATTCAGTATAATCGTCCTCTCCTTCATCCCATTCAGCTCAGAGAAACATGTGTGTTTGGTGGTGTATGTGAGCTCAGAATACACCTCATCAGATATCACGAGTAGGTCATGCTCCACAACAGCATCAGCAATCTCCTCCAACTCCCCCCTCCTCATTATTGCACCGGTTGGGTTGTTCGGATAACTCAGTACGAGAGCTTTTGTCTTTTCGGTTGTTTTCGATGAGATGTCTTCATAACGCAGTTTGAAATCCACCTGACTAAGCGGGATATACACAGGATTCCCTTCTGCAAATCTCACACAAGGTGCATAAGATACATAACATGGTTCTGGTATGAGAACTTCATCACCAACATCAACGATTGCTCTCATAGCTATGTCGAACGCCTCACTCACGCCCGTTGTTATGAGTATCTCATCTTCTGGTGAGTAATCCAGCTTATACCGTTTTCTGTAGCTCTGCGATAGCAACTCTCTGAGCTCATATAAACCATAGTTCGAGGTGTAGTATGTGTGCCCCCTCTCCAGAGAGTATATGCATGCCTCTCTAACATGCCATGGTGTTGGGAAGTCTGGCTCTCCCACTCCCAGCGATATCACATCTTCCCTTGAGTTTGCAAGGTCGAAGAACCGCCTTATACCACTCTGTGGTACATCACTTACTCTTTTTGCTTTTTTAGATGCAAACTCAGACATCCTACCTCCACTCAAAATGTTATCTTCAATCTCGAATCTTTGGGCTCCTCTCCCATATAAACCCCGTCTTCCTTATATGTTTTGAGAACGAAGTGCGTGGATGTCCCAACGACCTGAGGCAAAGTGGCAATCTTGTCAGCAACGAAGAAAGCAACATCTTTCATTGACTTTCCCCTCACAGTGAGCGAGAGATCATGGTCTCCTGATATCAATCTGACAGACACAACCTCGGGGAATCTTGATATCCTCTCTGCTATGTGGTCGTATCCCTTCTCCCTTTCAAGAGCAACCTTTACCTCTATTATTGCATAAACATATCCATCAAGTTTGCTCCAGTCTATCGATGCTTTGTACTTCCTTATCACACCATTCCTTTCAAGCTCACCTATTATTTCCCTCACCTTTTCTGTTGGTACTCCTACAACTTCAGATATCTCATCTGGTGTGGCTTTTCCATTGTTTTCAAGGATCTCGAGAATGTTAATCTCCACATTTGTTGCATCATCCAATGTACTCACCCCACTACATATTGCAACTAAACATTAAATAAATTACATTTGGCAATTTTCAATTAAATGGAAAAATAAAAAAATAAATCAGTTATGCAATCTCAGAGAGCACGCCCTCCATCATCTTCAGGTATTCTTCTTTTGGCTTCAGACCATCGTAACATTCTTTGAACGGAACACCTTCTGGTGAAGCTGGTATATCGTCTCTGTACCTGGACACAGCTCTTTCAACACTCTCAGCTATGGCATCGCACGACATACCACAGAAAGTGTCCAGCACCTTATTCACGAACATGGAATCAAATCCAGATGACATGTCTGGTCTGTTTGCACCTCTACCGACTGGTCCTATTATCATCTCTCTTCCAGTGTATATGTCCGAGAGTACCTGAGCAACAGTCTCCCAGAGGTTCATAGTAGTTGCCATACCTGCAAGATTCCAGTATATGCGTGCTGTAGTAAGTTCAGAATTCCTCGATAAAGCAAGTGATGCGATGTTTGATGCCCAGAGAACTTCTGGAATAGAGGATGCATGATAGTCCATATGCACTGGTCCGGTGCTGTGAATCGTTGGTGATACGACAAGATACCCCTCGAGGGCTTCCGCAGTCTCCACAATAGCAAGCCCCTCTGGAGATGCTGCGTAGATTCCAAGAATCGGACATTGTCCAGTTATTGTATTGTTGCCAACCTTCCCATGGTGTATTACTTTGACAATGACATCTCTGTTTATCTTGATTTCATTTGGCATGTACACCTCACTAACATCGCTTTGTCTTAATCCCGTAGGATTGGCAACAGACAAGAACTGCTCTGCCTGTGAAGAGGAAGAAGGGCCAAAGAGTGCAAGTCCAGGCTTTCCAGCATTTATACATGCTTCCCTTGCCCATTCCACTTCTCTCCACACTGTGAATAGGGTCATGGGATTTTTAGCAGAGTACTGCACTCCATCGTAAGTCTCGAGTGAGCCAGTGTAAATTCCATACACATCTTCTCTGGCAATGCTTTCATGTAAGTCTTTGAATATGTCCTCTGAAACCGCCCCTCCAACAGGACCCCCAACATAAACAGGTCTCTTGCTGTCGCATGGTTTTCTTCTTTCGATATCGATTGCCTCGTTTCCTTCCCCTATTTTTCCAGCAGGTCTTTTCTCTTGTAATAGTGCCTCCACATCATCGTTTGTTATTTGTATGACCTTTTCCTCATCCACATAATGAATACCAACAGAAACCAAGAATTCTATGGCAGCATTGAATAGCGAGTCCGCCATTTCCTCATCTGGCAACACATCTTCGCCGTTCCACTTTATCCCATATTCCTTTGCTATTCTCTCGCTCTCCATGAACACTTTTATGTCGTGCTCCTGTTCGTCCCTCTTCTCTCCTTTTTCTATCCTGTCCCATAATTCTTTGACTTCCATACTAGCGGATTAATCAATTTTTTATTTAAATGTAAGTGTGATTCTACGTATCAAAACGAAAAGTATGTATTATGAAAAGTCTATGGATGTTGAAGCATGGTGGAGGTTTGTGAATGAGTGTGGAGGGTGCAATGGCTGCGGCGGGAGTACAAGAAGTCACACTATTTTTGATAGTTGCAATCCTCACTGGAGTGCTAACAAAGTATTTCATAAGGATTCAATATATTGCTGCACTTGTTATCGTTGGAGCAATACTTGGACTCACACCAATTTTTGGTGGCATTGAGGTAAGGGCGGATATAATATACTATGTCTTTCTTCCACTGATTCTGTTCGAGGGCGGACTTGCGATACACATACGTCATTTCAGAGAAACTGTGGATGTTATGTTGATACTTGCCTTCCCGGGTCTGATAGCTGCGATGATATTGGTGGGATATTGTGTTCATATATTGTTTGGTCTCCCTCTTCTCGTGGGAATGCTTCTTGGAGCAATCGTTATGCCCACAGACCCTGTGTCTGTGATAGCAACATTCAAAAAACTCGGAGCTCCTCCCCGTCTAACCACGATAATCGAGGGTGAGAGCGTCCTTAACGACGGTGCAGGGATTGTGGCATTTGGTGTTGTGATGGGCTTGATGGCCGCTGGCGAGGTAAATATCCCACACGCAGCCATCGACTTTGTGCGTGTCTCAGCAGGTGGAGCTATTGTGGGCATCCTTATGGGATACGTGGGTACCCGTGTCTTGCAATATGTGGATGACCACATATTTGAGGTCACAATCACAATCATAATTGCATTTGCTACTTTCCTTCTGGCTGAACATTTCCATCTCTCAGGCATTATAGCAGTCGTGTTTGCGGGGCTAATCGTGGGGAACTATGGGGAAAGGTACATGGCTCCCCCCACTCGTTTAACAGTTTCGAATTTCTGGGAGGTTGCGGTATTCATCGTCAATGCTTTCATATTCCTCTTGATAGGTATTGAACTGACTGTGGGGAGTTTCTTTGAGATCGGTCTTCTATACCTCATAGCTTTTGTATTTCTGGTGCTTGCTGCAAGAGGACTTATTGTGTACTGTACTGGTATATTGTACAGGCTGATCAAGCGACCCATACCACTGAGCTGGCAGCATGTACTTGTGTGGGGAGGATTGCACGCAACAGTCCCCCTCGCTCTTGTTCTCTCTGTCCCCAGGGATATGCCTGAAAGGGAGCTTTTACTGACTTTGACGCTCGCTGTTGTCTTCTTCTCATTACTTGTGCAAGGGATGAGCATGGATAGATTTGCAAGGAAACTAGGACTCATTGGAATCACGGAGGAAAGGAGAGAATACGAAAGAAGACTTGGGCTACTGCTTGGTATAAAAGGTGCCGTAAGGGAAGTAAAGAACCTCATGAGGAGTGGTGCTGTTCACAGATCTTTAGCTGAAAAAATCATTAGAGAGTACAAAAACTTTGAGAGGGAACTCAACGAGAATCTCAAGTGTGTGCTCGAGGAACACTGTGAACTCGGTGAAGAGGAGGAAAGAATAGTAAGGAGGACATCCCTCGAAAGTTAGAAGACTGCCATAAAAGACGCTATGAAGAGGGGGATACTATCACAAGAGGTGGGAGAAGAACTGCTTGAAGAGATAGACAGTGCCATCATAGAACTCGAAGAAAAAGAGGAGTGAGGTCATGTTGAACATGATGAAGTTGGGCATGACGAAGCTTCCATCAGTTCAAATTTTATGATTTTGAACGCTGCAATCCATCCAGATTCCATGGCATGAACGACACCCCCACCGGGTTGAGACCATCTACCTGTCAATAGCAGCCCTTTGATTGGAGTCTGTTGGGTTGGCATTTTTTTCTGAATGACATCTGGTGTTGGAGCCCATCCAAATATTGCACTGTCAACAGACCCATCGACAGAGCTGGTTGTTTCTGGTGTCTGAAGCTCACGAACAACGATACGGTTTTCTATGTTTGGAACAACAACCTCTGCACGCTCAAGAAGGGAACTTACCACTCTCTCCTGTTTTTGGCTACCATTTTGCTTCCACCATTCCCCAGGGAGAAGTGTACGTACACACACAACCTCATGACCCTTAGGTGCAAGTGATTCATCTGTTAGGGATGGTATTGTTATACCACAGAACGCAACATTTCCCTTTAACAATTCAGAATATACTTCATCAGGGTTTTCATATTCGAATAGGAGTGTGTCATGGGCTTTTGTATTGAGTTTCTCTCCTTTTATTCCAAGCATGAGCCTGACTACTGATAGGGAGGGGTTGATTTTCTGAAAACTTTCAGTGTATTTCTTATACACAACCCCCTCCAAAAGGTTGGAAATATGTCTCGGGTCAACCGAAGAGACAACATACTTTGACCTAAAAATTCTGTCACCCACCCTCACACCTTTCACAACAGGTACATCACGAACAACATCCACAAGTATTGAATCTACTTCACTACCAAGCAATAGTTTGCCACCATATCTCTGGTATCCATAAACCAGTGTTTCAGCGAGAGTTGAACTCCCCCCTTCTGGGTAGTATATTCCTCCATCGTAGATATTAGAAATCATTAGGGAGAGTGTTAGGGCAGATATCTTGGAAGGTGGGAGACCCACATAAATCCATGGAGCGGTGAGGTATGTTTTCAAGCTCTCATCTTCTATGTATCGTTTTATGAGTGAGGAGAAGGTTTTCTTGTGGTATCTCACAACATTTGGGTGCCTTGCCCAAAATATCAAAAAACGTATGAGAGTCATACGTCGCCTCGCCTCTATTTTATACAACTCTTCTTTTAATTTGGAAATTGTGTTGAAAAGTCCTTCAATGCCTTTTTCCTCGCTTGGGTATTTCTCTTTGAGGGCTGATTTAAAATTTGAGAGACCTGCAGGGACATCCAGTGTGCCAGAGGGTAGCGATATTTTAAGTGGGTTGGTTGGCCTTTTCATATTCAGCCTTTTCTTGAGGCCAAACTCCCTGAAGAAATTGTCAAGTTGGAAACCTTTTGAAAATGAAGGGAATACTTGTGGACCACGGTCGAATATAAAACCATCTCTTTCATAACTGGAGCACACTCCTCCAACAAATGGGTTTTTCTCGATTATCAATACACGCTTTTTGTCCCTTGCAAGTATGAATCCGCACGTGAGGGCAGATAGCCCACCGCCAATCACGATGACATCATAGTCCTCTTGATTCATTTCATCATCTCCTTTGTTGTAAGGCATACCCCTTCATAAAAATTTTCTTAGAGACAACTATGCATCCTGTAATGATTGGCACCTCCATGAGTGGATAGAGGGAGAGGGAGAGAAGTGCAGGAGATGTGATCCCCAGGAGAGCAACTCCCATTGCCACCGCAACCTCATATGAAGATATCGAGCCTAACACTCCTGACATCATACCACTTTTTGTCAACGGTGCAAAAGTGGATGAAACAAAGAATGAGAGAATGATGCTGATGATTATCGGCACAGCAAGTATCGAAATGATCGATGGCATACGAAGAATAAACTCACTATTGACAGCGAATATCACTATTATGATGGCAAAGTAAGTGGCAACTCCTAAAGCATCCATCTTGGGGAAGAAGACATTTCTATACCATGCACGTCCTTTGCGTTCTATTACGATTCTTTTGAGTACAAATACGAGTAAAAGTGGTATGACCAGAATTATGAGTGAGTACAGGTAGAGATGTATTAATGGGAAGGGGATTGCAAATTTTGAGAGAAGGAAGTAAGCTACGAGAGGATACAAGAGTATTGCAAGCAAGATGTTGATTGAGAATAGATTCTTTGCGAGGGATGTATCAGCGCCCGTTAGCTCGACTAACGTGAAGAAGAGTGGTGGTGTAGGAGCACATCCTAAAAGTATTAGCCCTATAACGAAGTATGTTGAGTAAGATGGGAAAAATATGAAGAGTGCTTTGCTTATGATGAGGTATGCAACGTAGGAAAAAATGAGCGGTTTCAGTATCCAGACAGCAATCATCAAAAATACCATGTGCCTATGTTGAATCGTCAAATTAGCGGTATCAACCCTCAACATGAGGGGTATTATCATTAACCAAACATAGCCGATAAGTGCAATAGATACTCCAAAGATTGAAGGCAGTTTTTCGAGTGTTGTTCCAACATCAGGATTTAGGTATCCTATAAACAATCCCAATAGAATGCAGAAGGCAACATATACAGTGAACCATCTCTCAAATCTACCAAAGCTAGAAGAGCTCATAAAAATAGGAAGGGGGAAACCCCCTTAAAGTTCTATCGGTTTCAGGTCAACGTGCGTAAGTCCGGCATCTCTCATCTGCTTCTGACCCCACAGGTACAACGGCACTAGTGTAAGCATGACGAGGTAACCAAGCGCCGCAGCAGTCCAAGTTCCCATAGCCCACACGTTACCAATCTGGTATACGGTAAGGTTCACGAGACCCCAGAATACTGCAATCCACACCCACCATTTTGGAGCTCTCCACTTCCTCTGTGGACTCTCGTAAGGAATGTCCTTTCTTGAGAAGTAGAAACCAAGGTTAGTGAGGCCGTTGATGAACAGATAACCGACCACCGACGCAGACAGGATCCAGATAGGCACTCCACCACCGTACTTCACACCGACCACTATCAGGATGTAGTCAAATGCTGCTGTGACAAGTGCGGCTCTGAATGGGATTCCGTGTTTGTTCAGTTTGGCAAGCTGGATTGGAAGGTGGTAGTTTCTCGCAAGCGAGTACATTGCACGCGAGGAGCCAAGCAGTGCGGTATTGGATATCAGCACCATTGCTGCCAGCATTGTCATGATGGCAATGGGACCTCCTATGCCACCCAGCGTACCAAGTGCAAGTGGTGTGAGTGGGTTCACGATGTTCTCCTCGAGAACAATATCCGGACCTAGTGTTCCCACACATGCAGCCTGAACGAATGGGTAAGTGAACATACACAGACCGCCTGCCGCGACCAGTGCCCTTGGCACATCACGTGTTGGGTTTGTATACTCGGAAGAATACGTTGCTGCACACTCCCAAGCACACGAACTCCATTCAGCTATTGCCATCAGCCCAATGACTGTGAACCATGCATCCCAAGAGAGCCAGCTCCAGCCCTCTGGTAGCCACCATCCTGTAATGTTGTCAAGTTGAACAAGTCCCATCGCATATGCGAGCGCACTGATACCCAGCATCGGTACCAGCGACAGGAACATGATTGCCAACTGTGTATACGCACCCACCATCAGTCCGAAATAACACGTTGTCAATAGGAATGCATACATCAAGGCACCGAACCCAAGAGATAGCCATACAGCCATCTCAGTCTGTCCTGGGAACCATATGGACTGCATGTACCATCCTGCAAGTAATGCGTTGATTGGCAGAACGGGGTTCCATGCAAACCAATAACCCCATGCACCTAGTGCAGCAACGAACTTGCTTCTTGACTTCCAGATCTCCTGGCACGCACCCGGAATTCCGGGAGACCATGGGTATGTTGTAGCAAGCTCAGCATATGCGGTACACTGGAAGAACCCTTCCAACACGTTAGCTATCCAAATCACAATAGAGAATCCTGCAACAACACTCGCAAAGAAGCCGATAGATGGAAGAACTAACACTGGAACCGCCGTTGCGATGAAGAGTCCTTCTTTCCATGTAATTACCCTTTTCAATTCCAAACTTTCTTCTTCTGGCATTTTTACTTCCTCCTCTCCTTAGGCAGATGATGCTAGTGCTTGGAGTATAATTATGGCAAGGAAGCCCACAGCTATCATCAAATAAATCATCCACATCTCTTTTGAGCCTTCTGGTTGTACTTCGACCATTTGTACCCCCCCAATAAATAATAGATGCCCAAAAGGGCATCACTCCAATTTAGACTTGAGCCTCTCGACTGGGGCAATTGGTATGCCGAGTAATTCAGCTATTCTCGCTTTTGCCTCGATACCAGTTGCAGCTCCAGGTACAGATGTCACAACGCCTATGTCAAGCTCCTCTCTCAGGTTGCGCATAACCTCAACATCAACAAGCTCGATCACGTCCACACCAAGTTTCTTGGCAACGTATTCCTTTGCCTCCTTGAGCCTCATGCGCTTGGCAAACTGCATCCTTGCAACAAGGTCTCCTGCAGCCCTGATACCCTGCATACCAGACGCCATAACGTGGGCAATTGGCATGCCCATTGGGTCTCCGACTCCGATCTAAATTCCGTCTACCTTGGCAACCTCAGCCATTGCCTTGGAAGCTCTGGTTACCATGTCTGTTGCTGGTGTCTCGAACATTGGCGTGCCACCGACACCCATACCCATGTTCACATGGATTGGGATGTCTGAAGCTTCAACACATGCTTTCACAAAAGTAACTGCTCTTGCCATGTTCCATGCCATGTCTCTGCTTGTGTTAGTGTTCACGACTGGACCGAACACATCCACACCTGCCTTCTCGGCAACCTTCACCTGCTCGTGTGGATAGAGACCAGCGAGTCTCATGCCTTTGTACTCGATGCTTCCGTGAATTCCTATCACGTTTTCTGCAGCCATTCCCATCTCGACGACGAGTCCTGTGTCTCTCTTCAGTTCCTCTGTAGCCATCAATGTGGCGTAGAAGTCAGCATCTCCAGCAGCTGCCGTGGTGTCAAAGTTGACTCCCTCACAACCAACATCCCAGAGATTCTTCATGATGTAAACCATGTCTCTGTGAGCATGCTCTGCAGCCTTCTCCTGAGCTTCAAGAGCGCCTGCCACATCACCAGCCTGGAAACGCTCAGACGGGTTGTTGAATGGTCCGTCTGGATAGTAGTACAGACCCAAGTTTGGCATTGCACCATAAAGCACCAATATGGTTGCGAGCAGGTTCACCCTCTCAACGGTCTGCTGCTCTTGGAAGATGATTGGTTTAACTGGCTTGAACGAGTAGTCTATGTGTCCGAGCTCCATTGTGTCAGTACCAAATGCCCTCTCGTGAATGAGAATACCTGCAAGTCTACTCACCGGAATACCAACACCACTGTTACCCTGGTCTCCATCAATCCTTATGGTTCCGATGTCATGTGTGACCACGATCTCGTTACCAGGCTCCACAGAGACGTTTTTCTGTGGGTTGCACATTATATCCAAAAGAAATTCCTGCTCGTCATCTGTCAGGGCTGGAATCTCACCCCTCTCAGCAGCATCATTCGTACCTGCCTCGATGGAGTTCTTCATATCTTCTTTTGTCATTTTTATCAAGTGTCCATCGCCTAGACGGCAATAATACTCCATCTTCAAACACCCCCTTTATTCTGCACCTACAAGTTTTTTGGCAACTTCGACAGCTTCAGTTGCATTCTCAGCGTAAGCGTCTGCGCCTATCTTCTCAGCCCATCTTGCAGTTGGGGCTGCACCGCCTATCATCGTCTTGCAGGTGAGACCTTCCTTCTTCAGCAATTCAATGAGTTCCTTCTGACCAACCATTGTTGTTGTCATGAGAGCTGATGCCCCCACAATGTCCGCATTGACTTCCTTTGCCTTGTCCACAAAGTTCTGAAGTGGTGTGTCTCTGCCCACATCATACACATCAAATCCATTCACCTTCAGCAAGGTTGCGACAACACCCTTACCTATGTCATGAACGTCACCCTCGACAGTTCCAATGACATATGTGCCCAATTTCTCTGGTTTCTGGTCTGCTGGAATCTTCTCCTCAAGCTTTGCAGTAGCCTTCTTCATAATATCTGCGGCTACCATTATCTGTGGTAAGAACATCTTACCCTTCTCAAAAAGGTCTCCAATCGTTGTCATTGCGTTGGTCAGTGCCTTCTCGATGATTTCCAGCGGTTCAACCCCGCCAGCCAAAGCGTCGTCGCAAGCCTTCATCAGTGCTCCTTCATCAAGTTTTATTAATGCGTCTTCAACTGCTTTCAAAAGTTCCTCCTTTCCCATGGAGTCACCTCCAATTTCTATGTTCATAAACGATTGTGTAAAAACTTTTCGCTTTTTTAAATAAAGTTTTTACTCATTATCTAAAAGTTATTTTATTTTCAATCGTGCAAAAATTTTTCGATTTTGGGAAATAAAATTTTTATTTGTTATCTAAAAATTATTTTATTTTTAATTAAAGTTCATGACGAATATTAATATAAGCAACAAAGAATAAAAATGGGGGATATTACCCCCATTAACACCATTTCATCTTGACACCCAAGTCTTCGAGTTTCTCCTTGGCTTTGTCGTACACCTCGATGTACTCCTGGGTTGGTGTGATTGTCTTCACATCATAGCAGTCCTGGAATCTCTTGCCCTTGGGTGCGGTGGCGTAGTTCGCCTCATACATCTTTATGAGGTTGTCCAGTATCTCGTTGACTTTGTCAATAGGCATTCCCGCCACACCAGCAGCAGCCTCACCCATCATCCTTGCTTCCATACCTGTGGTCATGTCAAGTGCAACACCCTTTGCAGAAGCAGAACCAGACATGAGTTCTCTACCACTGCCAGTGTCTGTGATTGCTTGAGCTGCGGTCTCCAAGAGACACATCTCTGTGCATGGTCCTGCAATTGGATAGTACTGGTTGGCTGTCAAGCAGTTGGTGTTTGCGTCGATTGCGGCAGCAGCGTGTCCTGCACACTGGAGAGTCTCTCTGGCTGTTGTGATTCCCCATCTCACGTGGACCGGTCCGTCCAGATGGTAGCTTCCGTTGTACAAAGCGAAGGTTGCCAAGTGTGTAGCCACGTTACAAATCGTGGTCTCCTCAACTCCCCCTGCATAGCCACCGATGATCGGCATCTGCTCGATCATGATGATGTCACCGTTCATAACCCATCCAGCCACCATGTTCAGTCCGCCGTTGTCTATCTTGAGCTCGTTGAGCTGGGACATCTCGTGGCTATCACATGGCCTCAGACACCCAAGCAAGTCACCAGCAATACGTCCCTGTGGTGACAGTGGGGTCTCAGGTGCCTAAATTGCCATGTATGGCCTTCCAGCTCTCGCACAAGCCTCACGCACATACCTTAGCTCCATAATGGTTCCTTTGATCTCCCATGGAGTTCCTGTCTTTGCAGGATGTCCTTCAATTGTGCTCATGACACCGTTGACTATTGTGTCAACGATGGCTTCCTGAGCATAGCTCTGGTGCAGAGGGATGAAAACATCCTCAGATACTGGCGCACCAGTTGGACCACCCTGAACAATTGGGTGGAATGAGGGGTTTCCTTTCCTCTGTGCCATCTCAACTGCATCACGATATTCTCCAAGTATCAACTTTCTTGGAGCTCTTTTAACACCTTCTAAAACTTCGTCCTCTGTCACCTTTATCACACGGTTGGTGTCAATGTTGTAAATGCCTGCCTCAACCAGCATCATCAAACCAGCCTGGAAGAGGTTGTCAATGAGTTCCTTGTCCGTTGGTATTATCTCCTCAGTGAACTCAATGTCATATTCTTTCTTCATCTTCGCTGCAGTCTGAGGCACAATCTTGAAGTCCCATTCGGTCTCATCAACCTTTGGACCCTTTATGGATCTCTCATATGCCTCCCAAACATTCAAAACTCTCTCAGCCACCATTTACTTCCCCTCCATAGCTTTATTTACAACTTTTACTGCTTCTGCGGCGTTTGCTGCGTACAGGTCTCCTCCAATTTCCTTTACCCACTCCTCTGTTACAGGGGCACCGCCAAAGAGTGTCTTAACATTCAGACCCTCTGCCTTCACTGCGTCAACTATGTCTTTCTGGCCGGGCATTGTTGTTGTCATAAGTGCGGATGCACCAATGATGTCTGCGTTGTGTTCCTTTGCTGCCTCAACGAAGTTGTCTGCTGGACAGTCTCTACCAACCGTTATTATGTTGTATCCTGCACCTCTCAACATTGCTGCGACCACATTTCTTCCAATCTCGTGGATGTCTCCTTCGACAGTTCCCATGACGATTGTGCCTCTCCACGATGATTCTCCTTTTTCAGCCATCGCTGGCTCGAGAATCTTCAACGCTTCTGTCATGGCTTCAGCAGCCAGCATCACCTGTGGTAGGAACAGCTGTCCTTTGTCGAAAAGGTCTCCAACAGTGTCCATACCCTTTGCAAGCCCGCTCTCAATTGCCTCGGCGGGGTCAATTCCGGCATCGAGTGCATCTTGGGCACTCTTCTTTGCCAACTCAACATCGAAGGTCTCCACAGCCTTTTTCAAATTCTCTAAAATCTCTTCCTTTGACGCCACGTTTTTACCTCCTCCTTAGCTGTTAACACCTTAGGTTGTTAACAATTTTACATGTTAATCTTTTCGTATTTAATTTTTTTCTATTTTAATAATATGTCAATTATTTTTTATGTTAATTTAATTTTTTTGAGGGCAAGCGGGGGTAATATCCCCCATTTTTCCCTATGTTAAGGGAAGGAGAATAAGGGAGAGGAGGTGAAATAATTGAACTTTTGGGTAGCCTTGAGTTTTGGTGCCGGAGCAGTTGCTTTCCTCATAATTGGCTGGATGGTTTATGATTTTATAAAGATCCAGCGCGAGTATGCCGAAGAAGTGATCGAAAGCGAAGCTTTTGGGGGGAGTGAGGAGTAATGGCACAAGAAGAGAGAGAGCCAGAAAAGGTTGAATTAAGAAAAGTGCTGAGACCGTTCCACGTCTGGGCTCTCGGTGTAGGCATCGTTCTCGTGGGAGAGTTCATGGGTTGGAACTTCACAATTGCCAAGGGCGGACCGATAGCATCAATTCTTGCTTGTTGGTTCATCGGTTGTCTGTATATCACTCTAGTGTTAGTGTGCTCTGAGATGGGGTCTGCCATGCCAAGGGCTGGCGGTCCATATGAATGGACAAAGATGTTGATGGGTCCAATGGCAGCATGGATAGTCGGTGTAGCAGTTGTTCTGGAATATATTATGCTTGAAGCAGCAGACTCTCTTGTGATTGGTGCAATAATGGAGGACGTTTCTGGTGGTGAATCGATATTCTTCTTCTGGGTTCTGTTGACAGTCACGATACTCTCGCTCTTGAACTATCGTGGTGTGTTCCTGACGCTCACAACCAACTTCATCATCACTTTCATTGCCTACGTTACAATCTTCATAATATTCTTCTACTGCAGACCATTCACAGAATCGAGCATTCTTGATATGACTCTGCCAGTACGTTCGGTTCTCGGATACGATGTCACACTACCGTATGGATGGGTCGGAATATTGGCTGCATTCCAGTATGGTATCTGGTATTATCTGGGAATAGAAGGAGCAACGATGGCTGCTGAAGAGTGTAGGGTACCTGGACGTGGCGTTCCGTTGGGTACGGTAGCCGGTATGTGTACCCTGCTTGTGGGTGCAACACTCACATGGTTCACATGTACACGTCTTGTGGACTGGACCATCATGGGTGTTTCAGCATATCCACTGTATGATGCAGCTCTTGCAACCGGTGCGGTTACGATAATTGGCGCACTGTTCATCGGCACACTGTTCTCGTGTCTCGCAAGTGCGAACGGGTGTATAAACGATGCTTCACGTTCCTGGTTCGCGATGGCGAGAGATGGTTTCGTTAACGAATGGTGGGCAGGCGTGCATCCAAAGTACAAGAGTCCGTACAGAGGAGTTATCTTGACAATGCCACTTGCCATAGCGTTCGGATTCAGTGGTCTTCTTGACCAAGTGATTGCATTCTCAATTGCTTCGGGTCTCATGTGCTACTGGATACTGGCAGTGGATGCAATGCTTTTCAGAAAGAGGTGGCCTCTTGGAACAATCAAGAGAGAGTATGTTTCGCCATGGCATCCAATACCTGCATTGACACTGTTGATTCTTACGTTCCTGACCATGATCGCATTCTTCTTCGGCTACGCTATTAACTTCGCAGCAGCAATGGTGTTCTATCTCGTGTGTGGTGCATACTACTGGTTCTACAGCAAGAAGAGGGTCGAGAGACATGGACAGATGTTCGTGTTCGAGTTCCCAGTACCAGCTGACAGGCCAGACATCAAAGACAGACGCCGTGAGTTTAGGGAGGTGATTGAGGAATGAGGCTGACTGGCGAGGAGAGAAAGAGGAAGTTAAGGAAGCTCGTGCTGGGTGATGCATGCGTAACAGTGACGTTGAACGTGATGCTTTGGATGTGCATAATCATCGTGTGGGTTGCTACCCTTCCACTGATAGACAGTGCGCTTTATCCAAATCTGAAAGGACTCATAATCTTTGCGGGTCTGTTGGAAGGCATCTTCATCTCAGCAGGTCTGACTGCAGTGTATCTCCATCTGTCAAGGAACCGTGAGAGACTGTATGTGGACATAGTTGGAGAGGAGTGAGGAGGTGAGAAGAAATGGCAGGATTGTTTGCAAGAATCGTTGACATCCTCTTCATAGTGATAGTGGTCTACGTGTTCCTCCTGATACCGATACTGATCAGGGGTGAAGTGCTCGTGCATGTGTCGTTTACGTGAGGTGAAAAAATGCTAAAAATTCCGTTAATGTTGCTCAACATTGAGGTGCCACCTGCACCACCGGTGCCTAAGGAGGAGCTTCCACTGAGCTATGTAACAGACCCACTGTATGTGGCAGCGTATGCAATCTTCATACTAGTGATACTCGTAATACTGATGAAGCTGTCTCTGTCGGAGTATCACGAGAGGATTCGCGAGTTCTATGAGGAGGGCAAGTGGAAAGGAAAGTATTGAGTGGTCTTCTTGACCACTCTCATTTTTTGTGAGGAAAACCATATGAGTGGGGAAGTCATACCCGTTGAAACGGAGCAGAGACTAACCGTAAAGCGGTGGTTTAAGCTTTTGCCATATGCATTCCATGAGTACTTCAAGACAAAGTTATACGTAGTGCGCCTATGGCTTGCTAAGTACATGGCTCTGGCTGGCAATGAGAATGCAATCGACACTCTTTGCAAGGCTCTTGACGTCAAGGACTGTATAGGGGCGAATCCAGTGGCTGTTAGAGTATATGCTGCAGAGGCTCTTGGGAAAATACGCTCAGAGAAAGTTTCATGCATACTGATAGACGCCATTGAAAACGAAGAGAATCTGATAGTGAAGGAGATTTTACTCGAGTCTTTGGCTCAACACAGATATCCAGAGGCATTTGATGTTTTTGTCAAATATCTGAATTTCAATAAACCCCCGAGGAGAGTTTGCTATATGGCACATCCTTTGTTTGTGCCGGGCAGGAAATGGACAGCATACATGGAAGGTCAGATTGCCGGCTCTTTCCCAACTCGAATAATGGTTGGATGGGGTGAGGGAGGTTCGAGATACATTCGAAAGAGTGCTGCCAAAGGTCTCGGATTGTTAAAAGACCCACGTGCAGTTAGTTTTCTAATAGACAGACTGAAGAAAGATACAAGCGTTTACGTTCGGAGAGAGTGTGCGTATGCTCTCGCAAGAATCGGCGACCCAATAGCTTTGCCCCATATTGCAGAGTTGCTGAATGATGAGGCAATAAGTCTCAGGCGTGCTGCAGCCCGCGTGATTCCCAAGTTAGTTGAGGACCCCAATGAAGGGTTAAGACTGCTAAGGAGCAGACTTGAAGTCGAGAATCACAAGTTAGTTATAAAAGACCTCATAAAAAGTATCAGGCTTTTACAAGGTGATCAGAATGAGTGATTTTTACTGTGGAAAATGCGGTAATAGTGTCTCTCTGGATATGAGAACCTGCCCAAATTGTGGAGCCAAATTAAACGTAGATGCTTTCATACGTAAGAAAGCCAGTATAGCAATGTTGGCATCGTTTTTCGTTCCGGGTTTTGGTCAGATGTATATAGGCGAGCACATCCGTGGATTGAAGATACTAACAGTGGCAGTGAGTGTAGCACTTCTGCCAGCACTTTTGAACCTCAACAACCTTTACTATCTTCTCTATCTGTCTGTAATGATATTCGCTACGTATGATGCGATCTTTACAACGCGCAGACACTATCTGGGTGCATATGGTAATAAATCTAAAGGAGGTGTAAAAAATGGTTAAAGTTAGTGATGTTGAAATTAGGGACGAGTACATCACACTTGATGTGAATACGAAAGTTGTAGATGGTGCCAAGGCATGCAAGGAAAAGGGAGTAAAGTATATTGTCGTTCTTGAAGGAGATGAGATAAAAGGCGTGGCAACTGCGTCTGACTTTGCATGCAAAGTAGTTGCTGAGGAGAATCTGGACAAGACACTTGGCGATATAATGAGCAGTCCTGCTGTTGTTTGTGACATAAATGACGATGTTGAGGATGTTGCCAAGAAGATGTACGAAAATGATTACTCAGTACTTCCTGTTGTGTCTGATAAGGAATTGAAGGGGGTAATAACAGCAAAAGATGTGATTTACGCACTTGCCGAGGAACACATCCCAGAGGAGAAGAAAGAAGCAATCATAATGGCACTGCGACCAACTTTACATGGTGTAAGATTAGGTTGATTTTTATTTTTTTCTCTCCCAATTTTTTGGAAAATGTATATATATTAAGTTATTATAAACTTCGCCACATGTATGCAGTTGCTATGGATATGGGGACAAGTGGTTTTAGGTTACAAGCCATTGATTTAAAAGAAGAAAAGATAATTTCTACAGCCATTTCCACCCGACATCCAATCCCGGGGATGAATGTTATTGACCATGTAAATTTCGCGATTGATGTGGGGCAGGATGTTTGTCACGATCTGATTATGAACGCAATAAATGAATTGCTCTCGCTTCTGAAAATCGAACTTAACAAAGTAGAGAGATTTGCCATATGCGGGAATACATTTCAACTCTCTTTGTTTCAGAACATCGAAATCAGAGACTTGGCTTATGCTGGAGAGCACAAGCTCAAAGCTCTTGGAGTGGTGTCCCCTAAGAGAGATGGAGGGATATTCAAGGCAGAAGATTTTGGTCTTGCCATAAACCCAGATGCAGAGGTGATAATCCCTCCCGCTGTGAAACATGAAGTGGGGGCTGACGCTCTGGCAATGCTCCTAAAAACTGATGTGCTTGATAGAAAGGAAGTGTCTCTGGTAGTTGATTATGGAACAAATGCAGAAATGGGATTGATTGTTGAGGGCGAGGTATATACTGGGTCTGCTGCAGCAGGCCCGGCTTTGGAAGGGCAGGAAATAAAGTGTGGTATGCTTGCCTCACCGGGTGCAGTAAGTGATATAGAGGCGAATAATGGGAATTGGCGTTGTTATGTTTTGGATTCTGAGTTCATTGCACGTAGAGGCGACTTGGTCAATCCATTAGATGGCTCAATCATAGAGGAGGGGGAAATGCATGGATATGCAAAGGGTGTGACAGGGACAGGAGTTATTGCAACAATCTCATGTGGAATCGACAGTGGGATAATACATCCGCCCAAGATAGGAACGCCATCCAAGAGGTTACATCTGCAAGATAGGGTATACATAACTGAAAAGGACCTTGAAGAGGCTGGTAAGGCAATAGGAGCCATAAGAGCGGGATTCTTCACACTTCTACACGAAGCAGGCTTACCATTGGATGCCATAAAAACCTCGTACATGTCGGGGGCAGCAGGCACATACGTAGACGCCCGCAAAGCCCAGAGAATCGGTTTGGTTCCAACTACAGCCTCCAGAATTATACAAGTTGGAAACACTTCCCTCTCGCTGGCAAGAGACATCGTGATGAATCCAGATTACATATATGAGCTTAGAGAGTTTGCGAGGGGTTTGCGAGATAAACATATTATGTTTGCAACCTCTGAAACGTTCAAGAGCATCTACATTATCGAGTTGGCAATCTGGACAAACAGCATGCCGTTTGATATGTACAATGAGATGATGAAGCTTTACAAACTACCTCCAATCCCAACAGAAATAGAGAATCCAAAGGTTGAGAAGCTTGTTGAGAGAGACATCCCTGTGCTGGGAGAACTTGGAATCGAAATTCTCGATGAAATTGGAGTAAGGATTTCCTCAGTTTTGGATAACTGTACATTATGCAAGAGATGTATGAAAGAATGCCCAGAGGATGCGATAACAATAAAAGAAGAAGATGGAAAGAGGATTGCGGTTATAAGGTCAGATAGGTGCGGTGGAACCGCTTGCAGAAGATGCGAAGAGGTCTGTCCAACAGAGACATTAAGATTGAAAGATATGAAAATATCTGTATGAATAATAGGATTCAATTAGACAAAACAGACAAATCTTTGATTAATTTTTTTATTTATTTTGAATTAGGCAACTAACTTAATTTAGTCAAGATACCTATCAACTAATTTTGCAATTTTCAAAATCTGCACATCTGAAGCATCTTCTATCATGTCTTCTTGTATATCTACGATTTCTCTGTTGATTTTTATCAATTTCAACAAAAATGAGACAACATCATCCAGAATAAGAGTGTAATCTCTGAGTTCTTCATTTTCTTCAATCGTCCTGTAAATTGTTATCCCAATCTCGTCTAAACGAAATGAGAATGATGTATTGCCAAATGCGTCTCCTTCAATTGTCATCTCATAATTAACAGGATTTATGATAGTTAACTCATTGTTAATGTCTCCAATCAATTTACCCTTGATATTGAATCTGAATTTGTTCAATTCTGGATATCCATCCATCATCTTTTGTAAATCAATCAAAACAGCTTCCATATCTTCAAGACAGCCCAACTCTCCACCTCACACAACTCTTTCTATTTCAAGATCAACAATTCTCTCCAATCCTACTGGTAAATTGCGTCCCTCCACATCTTTTGTAATAAACCTATAAACCTCAACACCCAGATCCAGCAATACCTTTATCAAATGTGTAGGAAGCACAACGACATATACTCTGTCCCTACCAAGCTCCTCAACTATCTCCTTCAATCTATTTGCATCCATCCTCTCATTCACCTCCACAACACAATACTCTCCAAATGCATTACGGAGAATCAAGTGATTCTCAACCAACAATCTGTGCCTACTTATCCAGATAACTTCCTTCACGTTATCATCTCCTTTTCTTTTGTAAAAGACACAAAATATTATGAGAATATAGAAAAATATGGTTTTGAATACATTTTTTAACTCATTACAGTGAATTTCTTTAGAGTTCAATTTTAGAGACAAGAATTTTGGACTTCAATGCAGTGACAATTCTCTCAACAGATTAAATGAAAAATAATTCTCTCCAATGTATAGTCACATCGATTTACGAATACCATATAATAATGGATTCAAAACTATATAAATATTTCTATTTTTAAATCTACACATCCGACGACAATTTTTTAATCGAGGTATGCAACCATAGTATGGGCAGGGGTAGCCAAGTGGTCAACGGCGGTTGGCTCAAGACCAACTCCCATGAGGGGTTCGCAGGTTCGAATCCTGCCCCCTGCATCACCACACCGTCTTTATGCCCGGGTCGTCTTCTATGAGAATACACTCGAAAGGTAATATGTTACACAGCCTTCTCATTCCGTGTATCTCGGTGTAGTAATGAGTGCCATCGACTAGATTCACCTTCTCAGCAAAATCTCGCACAGCATGATGCTTTAGCTCGCCAGACACATATGTGTCTGCCCCAAATTCAATCGCTTCCTTTATTAGCTCGGGTGTGAAACCACTCCCTCCAACAACAGCCACCTTCTCCACATCTTTTGTCCCAGCAAATTGGACATGAGTACCGAGGATACTTGAAACTTCATTAGCAAACTCCTCGATAGAAGAGGGCTCAGCGTATCCTATGCATCCCATCGACATCCTTTCAACATCGGTCAGACCAAGAACACTGGCAAGTGTGTCGTTTATTCCTCCATCAGCTCTGTCAAAGTTCGTGTGCATCACATACACAGATATCTCATTTTCAAGAGCGATTTTCAGTTTATCGCACAGTGATTTTTCAAGTTTCATCAGGGGTTTAGGTATGAGGGGATGATGACATATGAGTATATCTACCTCGAGTCTTGCAGCCTCTTCGAACACGTAGTCAGTTGGGTCAAGGCTCACACCAGCCTTTTCTACATTTCCTCCTCGGTCAACAACAAGCCCTATCCTTCCCATGTCATCGGGATCCGCAAGTCCAGGTGGTGCTATTTCTTCGAGAATTTCAACAACCTTACTGAGTTTTGGCAATACAACCCCCCATTTAGATGAACATTCCCTCTGTATCAAGTTTTGGTGAGGAACTTATCTTTTCAATAGATTTCTCAAAGTCCTTCATGCTAACATACCTACGCCCCTCACGGATTGCAAACATTCCTGCCTCAACCACAATCATTTTCAAATCCGCTCCACTCGCTCCCCTTGTAAGTTTTGCCAACTTCCTAAGATCAACATCCTTCCCAAGCTTCATTTTGGATGTGTGTATTCTCAGTATCTCCTCTCTTCCTTTTTCATCTGGGAGCGGTATCTCTATAAGACGGTCGAATCTTCCAGGTCTCAGCAGTGCTGGGTCGAGGATATCTGGTCTGTTGGTTGCTGCAATCACCTTCACACTATCTCTTGGTCTGAAACCATCGAGTTCGGATAGTAGTTGCATGAGTGTCCTCTGAACCTCTCTATCTCCAGATGTACTATCATATCTCTTAGAGCCTATAGCATCCAATTCATCTATGAATATGATGGAGGGGGGGTTATCTCTGGCAAGCTGGAACAATTCTCTAACAAGTCTCGCCCCCTCTCCTATGTATTTCTGAACAAGTTCTGAACCCACGATTTTTATGAACTTCGCACTGGTGCTATGTGCAACAGCCTTCGCCAGCAACGTCTTTCCAGTTCCGGGAGGTCCGTAGAGCAAAACACCCTGAGGCGGGGCGATTCCAACTTCTTCAAATAGTTCAGGATTTGTGAGGGGAAGCTCAACAACCTCTTTTATTTCCTCGATCTGTTTATCCAGCCCACCTATCATGGAATAATCGACACCAGTATCATCTATTACCTCTGCAACCTTCACATTTGTGCTGTAAGATGGAGGCAGAACTTCGAGGACTGCGAGAGTCTGCTGATTTAGAGCAACTCTATCCCCAACACCCACATTAACATTCTGGGAAACCTTCACAAGAAACGAGCTTCCGTTGTTTATTTTTACGATTGCTCTACCATCATCAAAAACATCGATAACATCTCCAACTAGAAGAGGAAGGGACCTAAGTCTCGAGAGCTCTCCTCTAAGTCGTTTTATTTCTTGCTCCTGCCTGAGTTTTGTCGTCTGAAACTCACTTTCTATTTGACGATTGATCGTCCTCAATATGTTGTTCTTTTCCTCAAGCTGTTTAACTCTGTCAAGTAGGTAGCGTGAGAACTCTTCTTTAACAACCTTCTTGTCCCTCTTTAACTCATCCATATGTTTAAAGTGTGAAACTTATACTTAAAAGTCTTATCTATTTTCAAATTTGTACGCTCAGAATCGTTAGTATCTGAGAATCGCCTCAACAACCTTCACAACATCCTTTGTCTCTCTCACATCATGAGTTCTTATTATGTCTGCCTCGCCCACCACAAGTGCTGTTGCTCCGAGACTTCCATACAATCTTTCTTCAGGCTCAGCATTTAAGATACTTCCGATGAAAGATTTTCTTGAAATACCAACGAGCAAGGGGAGACCAAATTGGCGAAAAAACTTGATGTTCCTTATTATGGCGATATCATGCTCAAAGCTTCTCTGGGGAATCCATTTTCCTACCCCTGGATCCAGTATGATATTCTCTTCAGGTATTCCAAGCTCAATAGCTCTATCTATCGTCAGTTCAGATGCAAATATGGCCTCTTCAAGCGTTGTGTGGTCTCCTGGCTTCTTGAAAGATGCCATGACTACAATAGGGCAATCATATTCAACAACAACATCAGCAAGCTTTGGGTCCGTCGTTAGACCGCTCACGTCATTCACCATTGAAGCGCCCATGGATAGTGCGTATGAGGCAACCTCTGCGTATTGTGTGTCTACAGATATCTAAACAGACTTTCTGGGGTCTTGTAAGCTTTCCATTGCTCTTTTCATCCTCGCAAGCTCTTCATCCACTCCGATAACAGGGGAACCGGGGGCAGTTGACCTCGCCCCCATATCCACAATGTCTGCCCCATCATCAACCATCTTAGTAATGATGTCTGGGAGCTGTTCTGGAGGATAATATGAGCCACGATAGAACGACTCACTACTGAGGTTTACAACACCCATTATCTTTGTCATGTTTCTTCCCTTTCTTTTTGCTTCCATGCTGCTTTCATTGTGTGGGTAAGAAGCATAGCTATCGTAAGGGGACCAACCCCTCCCGGGACTGGTGATACGAGTCTCGCCCTCTTGACAACATCATCAAAAACAACGTCCCCATACACCTTTCCGTCTTCCCATGTGATACCAACATCGAAAACTATCGAATCCTCTTTTATCATGTCCTTTTTTATCAGACCCTTGACACCTGTTGCAACCACGAGAATATCTGCTTCTCTTGTATAGTCCACCAAATTTTTCGTGTAAACATGACACACGCTCACAGTTGCATTCCTGTTAAGAAACATCGCAGCCATTGGTTTTCCGACGATGTTACTATGTCCAACCACAACAGCATACTGACCCTGAACATCTATGCCATATATGTTTAGTGCTTCAATGACTCCTTTTGGTGTGCAAGGTACAAGCCAACTCTCATCTCCTTGCATCAATCTTCCCATGTTGAGAGGATGAAAACCATCAACATCCTTGATGGGCGACACACTCCCCATAACTTTCAATGCATCTATGTGGGGGGGAAGAGGCATCTGGACAAGAATTCCATTCACCTTGTCATCCTCATTGAGACTCTCTATCAGCGAAAGAATCTCCTTCTCACTAACATTTTCATCGAATTTGTAGTTCATTGAATCGATTCCTACCCTTTTACATGCCCAGTGTTTCAGCCTCACATACAGTTTTGAAGGTGGATGCTCTCCCACCAAAATGGTCGCAAGGCGCGGTGCACATCCATATTTTTTCTTAAATCGTTCAACATCCTCTTTCACACCCTTCTCAACCCTATCTGCAATGCTCTTTCCATCTATCACTTTATCTTTTATGTCCTCGCTGTTGTTCATCACCTCACCTCATGGAATCGGGTACTTTGAGCAGAGTTCTCTCACGTCTTTTGCAATCCTCTCATCCACTCCTTCTGTGAGAGTGTCCTCAATCCATTCTGCAATCATTTCCATCTCTTTCAAACCAAAGCCCCTTGTGGTTACAGCAGGCGTACCAACCCTTATACCACTCGTTATGAAGGGGCTTCTGGTTTCGAATGGAATTGTATTCTTGTTAACAATGATTCCAACCTCTGAAAGCATCTCCTCTGCATCCTTCCCTGTCATTCCTTTCTCTGTGAGGTCAATCAAGGCGAGGTGGTTGTCTGTTCCACCAGAAACCACTCTGAAACCCCTTTCATTGAGAGCTGATGCTAACTTCTTTGCATTCTTCACCGTGTCTTCCTGACATTTCCTGAATTCAGGTGTCTCTGCTTCTTTGAAAGCGACAGCCTTCGCAGCAATCACATGCATGTGGGGACCCCCCTGAATTCCTGGGAATATCATCTTGTCTATCTTGGTTGCATACTCTTCCTGACACATTATCATGCCACCTCTTGGCCCCCTCAACGTCTTTTGGGTTGTGGTTGTGACAAATTCCGCATACTTTATCGGACTCTGGTGAAGTCCCGCCACGATTAGACCAGCTATGTGGGCTATATCAGCAAGCAGATATGCCCCAACCTCATCAGCTATCTCTCTAAACGCTTTGAAGTCTATCTCTCGCGGATAGGCACTCGCCCCACACACTATCATCTTTGGCTTGTGCTTTCTCGCAATATCCGACAGCTCCGAGTAATCGAGAGTTTCAGTTTCCTTACTCACACCATACTGCACAATGTTGTAGAACATGCCAGAGAAATTCACGGGACTGCCATGTGAAAGATGACCGCCATGTGATAAATTCATGCTCATTATTGTATCTCCCTTTTCAAGCATCGCAAAGTAAACAGCCATGTTTGCCTGAGTCCCTGAATGTGGTTGAACGTTCACATGCTCTGCTCCGAAAAGCCTTTTGGCTCTCTCTATTGCTATCTCTTCAACCATATCGACAAACTCACATCCGCCATAGTACCTGCGATGAGGGTAGCCTTCAGCGTACTTATTTGTCATTATGCCTCCTTGAGCCTCTCTTACTGCGGGAGATGCATAGTTTTCAGATGCTATCAGGTTTATCTTGTATTGCTGTCTTTCCCATTCCTTTTCCATGATGGATGCTATTTCTGGATCAACTCTTTCGATGTACATCTTCTCACCTCTCAGGTGGGGATTCCAGCCATGGCTCATAATCAACGTTTCCAACAACCCTCACGCCATGTCCATGTGGAGATGGCCCATCTGACGAACCCCACCAGTTGTATTCAGCATCAACAGTGGTATTTATCGAGAGGGCAGAAACCCCTATAAAACCTTCTGAAAGGTCGTTATAGTGGATGGAAGCAGTTGGCTCCCCCCACAGGAACGATATGTCCATTCTGTTGTTTGTAAGTGTGCTGTTGAGTACAGTGGTATTTAAGGGTGTTGCCCCTGACTGATATTCAGAGTTCCTCTCAACCTCTCTCCCTTCATTCCTCACCTCCAATTTGCCAATAGGACCAAGCACAAAAATACCGATGGTTGCCCCACTCATCGTTGTATTGTAGATGTAGGTATCCTCAGTTTCGTTCCATATCTGCATACCATATTGACACCCCTGTATCTCGCTTCCAACAATATTATTCCCTCTTCCACCAGTTATCCATATACCAGTAATGCTGTTGGAAATTGTGTCGTTTCTGACAATATTCGAACTACCATGGATGACTATTGACTGTTGTGTTAATGGAAGGGTCGATGCCTCAACAACATTCCTACTCCCCTCTATATCGATGGCCCTATATATTGATGATACTCTCAGGTTTGTGAGAGTGTTTTCATCTCCGTCGAGTACCACACCATAGCTTCCCTCTACAACACAGTCTCTGATTACATTCCCGTCTCCACTATCAACCTGAATCCCAGTATCCCCATTAACAATGCAACTTTCCAAAATGTTATTTGTGCCATATACAACATACACACCAACTTCAGAGCCATTTATGGAACAGTCTGAGATTCTGTTGTTTCTCGAGGCAATAACAACCACGCCAGCGTCTCCCCCTTCATAGCTGTCTGAAACGATGATGTTGCCGTTGGAATCAGAGCCAATGTATATTCCTCCCTTTCCATCTGTCATGCACGTATTGTCTCTCAATTCATTGTTGGATGAGCCGATGAGCAGAACTTGGGAATACTCACTCGTATCAATCTCATTCGATGAGATTTCGTTCGAAGTTGAGAGTCTGAGGTATATGCCATAGGTACATTCAGATATTGAGTTATCTTCCACTATGTTGTCATCTCCCCTTCCCAAATACACTCCGATGAATCCAGAGGTCATTTCACATTCACGTATCGTATTCTCTCGAGAGCTGTCAACGTACACATTATACTGCCCACCAGACACACTACACTCTTCAAGTCTGTTGTTCTCGCACCCTCTTACAAAAAGAATGCCAGCTCTCTCACTTGACACTTCGCAATTTGTAATGGTGTTGTATGATGCATTGTAGAGTTCGATTCCGTATGTATAACCAGTGAGATAGCTATTAGTAACTGCATTTCCACCACTATCTTTAAAATATATCGCAACTGCCTCACCCTCTTCACCCGACCCTCTCACAACGTTCTCCTCGATTCGGTTGTTCAGAGACCCATCCACATATATTCCACCATATCCCCCCTCAATTGTGTTGCCTGAGAGTGTGTTATCATCTGAGCTAAGCAAAAGTACGATTCCATATCTTTCCGAATGTATTATGTTGCGTACTATGTTGTTTGAATCACTCTTTCTGAGGAATATACCATAATACCCCCAAAATTCACACTCACTTACATCACACTCTGTTGAATTTCCGAGGTAAATACCGAAATAACCATTCTCTGAAAAATCACATGAGGAGGCGGTTATAGTGGAATCATGCACAAATACTCCTGCAATTCCATTTCCATTAAGCGAGCATCCCGAGACTCCCCCCATCGTATTACTCAGTAATGCAAGTCCATATCTCTCGTTATTCTCGAAATCACACTCATTGATGTTGATAGTACTTCCCTCAACAAGGACACCATAGGAATTATCGAGAAGTATACAATTTTCAATCGTACCACTACTCGTTGGATGAACCCATATGCCTGCCTTGTAGGATGGGGCAGATTCTACGGTGAAGCCTTGGATGACAAAATCATCTGCATACACATCAATCACACTGTCGTGTGGAAATGTGATGGTTGCACTTTCTCCGCGAAGGACAATGGACTTGTTCAGTATAATCTTTTCCTCATAGGTTCCCTCCATCACGATGATGGTATCACCATCTTCTGCAGAGTTTATAGCACTCTGAATCGATTCTCCCGGCTCAACGACTATGGTATCTGCAAGAGCACACGGAATAAGAAACAGCATTACGATTAAAGGCAAGAATCTCATGATCATGAGTTCCACCTCCTTGATAGCCATATGATATCACTCAAAACAGCACTTGCAGTCTCCATAGGTCCAGCACCTCTACCCACAAGCGTGATGGTTTTTGCAATATCTGTCTCTATTGCAGCGACGTTCAGAGAACCTCTCACGTTGAGCGGGCTATCTTTTGGTACAAGCCTCGGAGCAACTTTCAGTCTTTCTCTTCTTACTTCACCTATCAACTTTATCGTATATCCATCCTCCATTGCAAGAGTCATGGCTTCAGGCGTTATGTTTGTTATACCAGTTGTCTCCACGTCCTTGTACGTAACATCCATACCAAATATTGAGCATGCAAGAATTGCAAGCTTGCAGGCAGTGTCTATCCCTTCAACATCGTAGGTGGGATCACTCTCTGCCAAGCCAAGTTCTTTTGCCTCCTCGAGCACATCTGCATATGAATATCCACTTTCTTCCATCCTTGTGAGGATGTAATTACACGTTCCGTTCAAAACTCCTTCTATGCCCATAATGTCGCAAGATGTGAGCGAGTCTCTTATGAAGCCAATTATGTGCATTGAGCCACCGACCGTTGCCTCGTAAAGCAGACAAGCCCCCTTCTTTTCAGCTTTTTTCTACAATTTTTGAAAGTTGAGTGCAAGAGGGCCTTTATTTGATGTGACGACATGCATGCCTCTGTCCAGTGCAACCCTCATTATCCCCATTCCCGGCTCGCCCGTCTCAATATTTGTGGGCGTCATATCAACCACAATCTCTCCTTCTCCCATCTGGTCTATCATATCAAAAACATCCATTCCATTGTGAGCAACCGTTCCTTTTGTCTTCTTTAATCTCAGAGCTTCCTCAAGTTCTATTCCATTTTCATCAAACATGACACCCTTTGAATCTGCAACACCAACCACTTTGATGTTGATATCATTTTGTTTTAGAGACTCCCTTTTCTTTATGAGAACGTTGGCAAGCCCCTGCCCAACATTTCCAAAACCTATGAGAGCGATCCTTACTTCATTCAATCTAACCACAGAAAAAAAGATGTGTAAAAGTGTATATATAGGTTAATATAAATTGAGAGAGGACGATAGAGAAGGGTGGAATGATGTTTCCGGGAAAGGTCGACCCAAGAAAGATGGAAAAGCTAATGAAACAGATGGGTATCACGGTATCAGAGCTTGAAGGTGTGGAGCAAGTTATAATAAAGACGAAAGACAAAGACATAGAGATAGCCTCTCCTTCAATAACTGTCATGGAATTCCAGGGACAGAAGACATATCAAATCGTGGGAAATCCTATCGAGAAGGCAAGGGTGAAGGAAGAGGATGTTGAGCTGGTGGTTGAGCAGACAGGGTGTACAAAAGATGAGGCTATAAAAGCCCTTGAAGAGAGCAAAGGTGACATTGCACAAGCTATATTATCCTTGAAATCTGAATGAGTACAAAAAGCTCCGGTGGTGTAGTCCGGCCAATCATTTCAGCCTTTCGAGCTGAAGACCCGGGTTCAAATCCCGGCCGGAGCATTACGCTAATCCAGTCTTAGAACTTTTCAACCCAGTTTTTAGAAAATTTTAATACTTTTATCTCTAAAAGAGAGGAGGGGTCTTATTTTGAGATGGTATGAGTACGTATGTGAGTACTTGGTTTTGTGGGTGGCTCTCGCTGCGGTGATAGGAATTTTCACACCATCTCACATTGGAACTCTAATGAGCACCACAGTACCGATTCAGCTGTTTATTATGATATTTGGGATAGGTCTTACCCTCACTCTTTCTGATCTTGTAAGGGCGATGAGTGAGCTCAGAATAGTTGGTATGGCACTTCTGTTTCAACTTTTGACAATACCGACCGCAGGATTTCTGACCTACAAATTCTTGGAAGGAGATGTTGCGGTTGGGATGGCAGTCATAGCTTCAACCCCATCTGAAATCACATCGAGCTTGATGGTGTATCTTAGTGGTGGAGATGTTGCACTAGGTACCACTGTCATGGCTTCTTCGATTTTGCTTTACACATTCCTCACACCTCTTCTTATTGAATGGATAACTGGAAGCTCGATTGCTTTTGAGCCACTTAATATGTTATTTGAGCTTATATTTATGGTAGCCCTTCCTTTAATCCTTGCTTCAACCCTTCGCACCAAACATTCCAAGATTGAAAAGTATCATGATACATATCCTGCAATAAGTGCAATTGCAGTAATAGTACTCATTTTCACTGTGTCAGCAAATGCTGTAGGTATCATCACATTCGATTTGTTGCTTGTGTATGTTCCCATGTGTCTCATACTGAATCTTTGGGGCTATCTCTCAGGATACGTGATAGGAAAGATTATGCACTCACCTCCAACCATAACCAGAGTTTTTATTTTTACCAATGGGATGAGAGAGTTTGGAATAGGTACTGCGATATCCCTTTCATTCTTCAATCCAGCAGTTGCAATCGCCTCTGCGATCTATGGAATCATCATGATGCTTACTTCGGCTACCCTTACAAGACTCATCAGGCTGGATAATTAGCCATGAAAAAGAGAATGTGTGGTATCTCCTCTACTCAGCGCCCTTTTTCTTGCTGGTCTCCTTGCCTTGAGCAAGGTGATTGAGCCACTGGAGAAACTTGGCGTGAGACCAGAGAATGGGATACTGGGCGAACTGCCGGGGCAGAGAAAGAAATAATCTTCTTCCGCATTTTTTTGAGGATGGAGTGATAGATTTCAATTCCCTCTTCAATCTCCATAACTCCCCACTCTTTTGCTATCGACATGACTCTCATGAATAGTTTCTCCTCTCGTTCAATCTCCCTACGTTGGTAGGTTCTGATTGCCCTGAGTAGGTCTATCTTCCTGAACTCTGGCCAGTAGGGGGAGCAGAAATAGGTTGCACTCTCACTTCCACTTGTCTGCCATGGTAGGAAGTTCGATAGCCTCTGTTCTCCCCCTGTTCTTATTAGAAGGTCAACATCTGGTATCACCATGCCATTTTCAGCATAGAGGTGGCTCGAAACGACCTCTTCATCGATATCATTCACATCCAGCTCACCAGTCTCAACCTTTCTGGCAAGCTTCTTCACAACCCCCACCAAGTCTCTTCTTCCCCCGTATCCGATTGCAATATTGAGAAAGAGTCTGTTGTTCTCAGCAGTAGCATTCTCAACCTCTTTTGCGGTCTCTCTCAAACTTTCTGGGAGGAGTGAAAAATCCCCGACCACAGATACCCTTACCTTCATCTCATATGTCCTCTTGTCTCTCAAGAGCTCTCTGAGTTTCTCTTCTATCAACCCGAGTATGTACTTTCTCTCCTCATCGCTTCTTGAGAAGTTCTCGGTTGAAAATGCATATACGGTGAGTGCTTTTATTCCAAGTTTTGAGCATGTATCAAGAACCATTTCTGTTGTTTTGGCGCCATTTTTGTGTCCTTCATAAACGGGTTTTCCCTTCAGCCTCGCATACCTTCTGTTTCCATCCATTATGATTGCGATGTGCTCGGGAAGTTTTCCTTTGCTTACCTCTTTGAACAGTACTCTTTCGTATGCCTCTCTCAATCTTTTCAACAATCTGAACAGCATTGTTTATAAAATGGGATGGGATAATATATGTGTTGTGCTCCATGTATGTTTGAGATAATACCTGCTGTTGATATAAGAAAGGGAAAATGTGTCCAGCTTGTTCAGGGAGACCCAGAGAGGGAGATGCTTTCGTTGGATAATCCAATTGAGGTTGCATGTTCTTGGGTGGATTAGGGTGCGAGAACGATACATGTGATAGACCTTGATGCTACACTCGGGACGGGGACAAATAGAGAGATTGTCGAGTAGATTGTGGAAAAGGTAGGAAATTCTGTTCGTGTGCAGGTTGGAGGGGGCATAAGGGACAGGGAGATTGCTTTGCGCATGGTCGAGAGTGGAGCTGGGAGGGTGATTCTTGGAACTGTTTTGTTTGAAGACCCTGAGCTGGCAAGGAAAATAGTGGATGAGGTTGGTGGGAAGAGAGTGATGGCTGCCCTCGATGCTCGGGATGGCATAGTGATGATAAGGGGGTGGAAAGAAAGCACGAGAATGAGAGCAGAAGAGGCGGGGCGAGTTGTGGAGGAGATGGGTGTGGGAAGCATATTGTTCACGAACATCGACACAGAAGGGCTTATGAGGGGTGTGAAGGTAGAACCACTCAAGGAATTGGTTGAAACTGTTTCAATTCCGGTTGTTGCATCTGGAGGTATTTCGAGTTTTGATGATATTGTCAGATTAAAGGAAGCTGGAGCAGAGGGAGTCGTTGTTGGCTCGGCGTTGTATACCGGGAGATTGAAAATCGATAAGTTTGTGTTTGATTGAAACTTATTGAAAACTTAATCCAAATTAAAAAACTCCCTTCGAATAAACTCTCTTTGAACAGTCTTCGATGAAGAAATCATTTTCAGATTTTATATGCAGTGCGTGGAGGATCTTTCTCATCATGTATCTTGGATAGAGTTTGAGAATGTTCTTGTAAATCCAGAGCGGATAATGTTTTCTGATGGTTGTTGTTCTTGCCCACTCGAAGTCGTAGTACTTTGCATACATCTTCCATGTTTCGTACTGAAGCTGTTCGGCTGAGAGGTGGTGGGTTCTTACATTTGCTGTGAGTCCATCGTACTTCGAGTAGTCATCCTCATTCACCACAAGCCCCTCATTAAGAAGCTCCTCTCTCAGTTTCGTTCTCGGATAAGGTGTCGAGATGTAGAATATGGGAACATCCACCCCCATCAGTTTTGCGAGTTTGAAGTTTGTCCATAGGTCTTCTTTTGTATCCTCAGGAGCACCCAGTACGAGACCGCCCGATACGATGATGTCATTATCCTTCAATGCCTTTACAGCAGTTTGAGCTTCGTCTGGTTCGGAGTTTTTTGAGAAGTACTCGAGGTCTCTTTTCAAAACGTTCTCTATGCCGAGGAACACTGATTTGAATCCAGCTTCTGCCATTCTCTCAGCAAGCTCGGGCGTTATCCCCTTCACGCTTGCTTGTGTGTAGTAATGGATGTGGTCAAGTCCGTTCTCGATAATTGCATCACAGATTTCCCACAGTCTATTTGGCTCGAGGTTTATATTATCATCAGAGAATACAATACCCTCTGCACCATGCTCCTCACAGTCGATTATGTCTTTCACAACTCTTTCGAGCGGGAACTTTCTGAACGATTTTCCGTACATTCTCAGAATGCTACAGAACTTACATGCGTTTGTACATCCTCTCGTTGTCTCCACCACATCTACCTTCTTCGTATATACGTAGAACTTTCCTTTCACAAGCCTCACATCTCTGTTTGGCATCTCGAGTTTTTCAAGGTCTAACAGCGGTCTTCTTGGGTTGTGAACAATCTCCCCGTTCTTTCTGTATGAGATTCCAGGTATTGAATTCAGTTTTTCTGGTGATTCTTCTAAAGAAATTATGAGCTCTCTGAATGTTCCCTCCCCCTCCCCCCTCACAACGAAATCAACATCTGGATTTGCCAATACATGCTCTGGCAGAAGAGTAGGGTGGTATCCCCCCATCACAACCTTTGCTCCGTACTCCTTGGAGATGCGTGCAATCTCGAAAGCATCCTCTATCTGAAAACTCATTGAACTGATGCCAACGATGTCTGGACATAGGCTTGACAGAATTTTTCGTGTAAAACCCCTCCAGTCCTTCACAGCGTGGAGGTCAGCAACATTGACATCACACACATCATCGATGTTCCCTGCGATTGATATGATGCCAAGGTTAGGTATCCTTGCTATGAAATCGAAGTCTGGCAGTACCGTTGGCGAGTTCAACAACAAGACTCTCAAAGCAAACCCTCGTGGGAACTCTTAAATTAAATTCATTTATTTACTTTTTCTTATGGACAGGTGGAAGAGGGTGAGGAGGATATTGCTTGTAGTCCTTGCCCTGAATCTCTTGGTAGCATTGCTGAAGGGCGTGTATGGCTACATCACAGGTTCTGTGAGTATGATGGCAGATGGTCTTCATTCACTCTTCGACGCATTTTCAACAGTTGTTGCACTGATAGGTGTGCTGATAGCTTCAAAACCTCCAGACCTCTCCCACCCATATGGACACGGGAAATTTGAGACACTGGGTGCAATGGGGATAGGCATACTTCTACTCATCGCAAGCTTCGAAATATTCTACATGTCTGTTGAGAGAATGTTGGGTACGCATCATGTAATTGTGACTGGCATGAGCTTTGGAGTGATGGTGTTTTCGATGGGCGTGAATCTCGGCGTCAGTATGTATGAAGAAAAGGCTGGCAAGGAGTACTCGAGTGATGCCCTGCTTGCTGACGCAAAACACACAAGGGCAGATTTCCTCGTATCTTTGAGTGTGATAGTGAGTTTGATGGCTGCAAAATTCGGACATCCGATTTTGGACTTGATATTCGGAATGGGCATTGCAGTACTCGTTGCTGTTTCTGCAATCCGAACACTCGTTCATTCATCTGAAACGCTTTGTGATAGAGAGAGGATAGACCCTGAGGATGTGAGAAGAATCACACTGTCGGTTGATGGTGTGAAGGAATGTTCAAACATACGTTCAAGAGGGAGGAGAGACGAGGTTTATATGGACATGTGTGTTGGGGTAGATGGTTCGATGTCAGTGGAAGAGGCACATGAACTTGCCCACAGGGTTGAGAACAAAATCAAAAAGAAGTTCAGGGAAGTTGCTGATGTGGTCGTCCATATAAAACCAGTCTCCTCTGAAAAAGGAGCCGATGATGAGAACCAAAGCTGATATATATGATGAGCCTTATGAGTCCTGAGGCTCCTTCCTTCTCTTCTCAACATTTTTCGCATTCTTTTTTACTGTGCCTTTTCTTTCGACCATTTTCTCAAGCTTTGCTCTCCATAACTCTTCATCGGTTGTGTAAGGACATTTCAAATAATGCTCGATTGCTTTCGCAATTGCATCTTTTGTACTGCTCTCTCCAGTTTTCTCCTTCAGGGCAAGAAGGTCTTCGACTGTTATAACTGTCTGGGCATGTACTATCTTTACCATGATAATGATGATGATGTTAAACACTTAAAATTATATCGAAATTTATGTGGGCATCTCTCTCTCGTACAAAGGTGCGCCCTTTTCTGTTGGCGGGGCAAGCCAATCGATAATTTCTTCTATATTACCATCGATTTCCACGTCTATGCTCCCATATATTTCATTCTCAAGTCCAAAGCTCACTTTTCCTGCAAATGCTGCCTGTTTGTTCAGTGAGAAAATTAGTTTATTCTCTTTCACAGAGTTGAACAGAACTGTGCGTGCAGTCTCAAGAATCTTCTGTTGTCTGAGTAGTTGATGTAGCTTCTTCAAGGCAGATATCTCGCATCTCCATTCCAGCAAGTAATACAGATTAGACGTGATTGAAGGGGCTTTTTCGATGATGAAAATGTTCTCAACTGCCTGAACCACCTTCTCAATTTCTTCGGTTGGATAGACCTTTGCTCTTATCACTATCATAGACTGTAATAGAATCATGAGGATATATATAGTCAATTAACTGCATCAATCTTAACATCACGTTTAATCCTTCAAAAGCTCTCTCAATTCCACCTCATCGAATCCCACTACCCATTTGTCTCCTTTCACAACTACCGGAACCGCACGCATCCCTGTAAGGCGATGTATCCTTTCTATGGCTTCTTCTCTCGCCTCTTCATCCAGCTTGTCAATCCATACAACATCGAAGTCTGCTTTGTTTCGTTCAAGAAATTCTTTCGTTCTTTTGCAATGCGGGCATGTTGTTGTACCATACACCACGATTTTGCTCATGCGAGTAATCATAACATCTAAATAAAAAGTATTATGTATAGGTATGTGGGCCCGTAGCTTAGTCAGGTTAGAGCGCCCGGCTCATAACCGGGTGGTCGCCGGTTCAAATCCGGCCGGGCCCATATGGAGTCTCTTGGTCTTGATATAGGTGGTGCCAATACAAAATACGCAACGAACACCGGTAAATTCGGAGTTATATATCACCCTTTGTGGAAGGGAGATGTTTTTGATGTTTTGGTTAGAATATCAGAGGAGCATCCTCATGAGAAAGTGGGGGTTGTGATGACGGGTGAGCTTGCTGATGCTTTTCGATCAAGAAGTGAGGGTGTTCTCCACATTGCAAAAGTATGCATGGAAGTCTTTGACGATGTTCTTTTTCTATCTGTCGATGGCTCTCTTCATTGTTTTGAGGATTTAATTAAAGAACCACTCAAATTTGCAGCATCAAACTGGGTAGCATCCGCAATCTTTGTTGGACATCACTATCAAGACTGCATATTTGCAGACATGGGAAGCACGACCACAGACATCATTCCCATTGTGGGTGGAGTCCCTGTTGCTGGCAAGACTGATTTGGAGAGGTTGATGAACAGAGAGCTTGTATATACAGGGTTCCTGAGGACGAATGTCGCAACGATAATATCGGCTGTTGAGATAAATGGAAAAGAGATTCCTTTGTCGAAGGAGTACTTTGCAACCACGGGAGATGTTTATTCTTTACTTGGTCTTACTGAGGACATCGATTATCCTTGGGAGACAGCAGATGGCAGGGGAAAGGACATCATGTCTTGTGCAAAGAGACTTGCAAGAGTCGTGTGTTCTGATCTTGATGAGATTTCACTCGAAGATGTTGTCGAAATCGCACATCAGATTAGAGATGCACAGATTAGTGAGGTTTCTGAGGCAATGCGTGTAAAGGCGGACGAGTGTGGAGTTTGTAAAGTGGTGGGGGCTGGCGTGGGAGAGGAGATTTTAAAGGATGCTTCTGCGATGGCAGGTCTGTCGTTTGTCTCGGTCTCTGCAAAGTATGGTGCACTGTCAAGTGTTTTTCCAAGCTATGCACTTTCGTTGATGGTCGATTGAATTTCGGAACTTTTATATACATATGCAAGGGTGGTTATCCCATGCATTCTGAAGGTCTTCAGAGTTCAGAGCGTCTGCAGGAGACTCTTGTCATACTCAAAAAGGTTGAAGAGAAGGCAAGAGAAGAACTCAAAAAGGCAAGAGAAGAGGCAGACGAGATACTCAAAAAGGCAAGAGAAGAGGCAGACGAGATACTCAAAAAGGCAAGAGAAGAGGCAGACAGAATAAAACAAGAGTACCTTGCAGGTGAGAGAGAGAAGATAGAGAAGGAGGTGGAGGAAATACTGAGGATGGCGAGAGAAAAATCAGAAAAAATAAAGGAAATTAAGGCGGATGACGATTTTCTTAGAGAACTCTCTCTCAGGCTTATACATTTCAAACTTTAAAGTGAGTGGTGAAGCATGCTCAGACCAGAGAAGATGGAGATGATAAGAGTCACAGGGTTGCACCGTGATATAGATAGGGTGCTTGATCTCCTCCATAGGTCTGGATGTGTTGAACTTAGGCGTGTTGGGGAGGACGTACTGGAGAAGTTTGAGATGGGAAAGCCTCTTGATATCTTCTCAAAAGTATCAGAACAGCTTGTGAGGTTGAGAGGTATAGAAAGTGTTCTCAAGCCAAGGGAAGTTGAGCCAAGAGAGAAACTTGAACTTGATGAGATGTTCAGGGAAGCCGAGAGTCTGGGAATAGATGATGAGGTAAGGGAAATTCAGCTCGAGCTTGAGAACATAAGGGAGAGGGAGAGAGAGCTATTGAAGATGAGTGAGGTGGTTGAGGAGTTATCAGTTCTTGGTATTGACTTTTCAGTTCTTGAGGTGGAATCGGTCGATAGTATTGCTGGGATGATGGTGGAATCTGAGTTCTCACAGTTCATTGATGCGCTGGGTAGAATAACAACAAGATTTGATTATCTCAGTGCGGTAAAGAAGAAGAAAACAGTTATTTTCCTTATTGTTTTCGACAAAAAACTTGGGGATCATGTTCACAAACTTCTTGAAGAGTATTCTCACTCGATACTTGACATCCCTCCAATAAAAGGAAGCCCATCTCGTGTGAAGGCTGAGATTGAGAGAGAACTGGCTGAACTTGATGAAAGAAAGAAGCAGATCGATGCGAGAGTGGAAGCTTTGTCTGACAAGTATTTTGCAAAAGTTGCCACTTTGAGAGAGATGTTCGAGATAGAGGCTGAAAAGGCAGAAGCACCAATGAAATTTGCAAGAGAGGAGCACATTTTTATGATGACTGGTTGGATTCCTTCGAAGAAGAGGAGGTGGGCAGAGGAGAAACTGAATGAGATAACGAACGGGAGGATTCTGGTGGAGAAGATAGAGACAGACGAGTTGCCACCCACTCTTCTGAATAATCCAAGGCCAATAAAGTCGATGGAATTCCTCGTCGGATTTTTCTCATGGCCCAAGAGCAATGAATGGGACCCCACGATATTGGTTGCAATCACATTCCCGATTTTCTATGGAATGATGTTGGGTGATATAGGATATGCACTTGCAACGTTGGGTGTTGCAGTACTCCTGATAAAGAAGTTTGGTGAGAAATATCCTTCACTCAGGTATCTGGGTGAGGCTTTGGTAATCACTTCAGCTGTTACAGTCATATTTGGAATCATATATGGTGAATTCTTTGGTCATGAAATTGGGCATCCGTTGTTCGAAAGACTGCATAGGGTTGATGACCTTTTGGTCATTACGATATTGGTTGGCGTATTTCATGTAAGCTTTGGTCTCTTACTCGGCATCATCAACACATGGAATCATAAAGAGTATGAACACATGCTGAGCAAGATAGGATGGCTTCTGATTTTGTATGGAGGAATCATCCTCGTGTATCAGTTTTTGGGTGGTGGCTCTCTGACAGAACCCACTCTCTCGAACATAGTGGGCTTTGCTCTTGTTGGTGCTGGCTTGGTGCTTGAGCTGAAGACAGAAGGACCAATGTCAATAATGGAAGTACCATCTCTGGCATCCTTTGTCCTGTCTTACACGAGAATTCTCGGCGTCGGGCTTGTGTCTTTTATACTTGCCTTCGTATTGAATACTCAGTTAAGCAACGCTCTTGCGACTGGCTCACCAAAATTGATTGCTCTCGTGTTTCTGATCTTCATCGTTGGACATCTTGTTAATTTCCTTCTTGGAATCTTCGAGCCGTTTTTGCAAGGCATTCGTCTTCATTATGTTGAGTTCTTCTCGAAGTTCTATGAGGGCAATGGCATTTTGTTCTCACCGTTCAAACACATATCAAAGTATGTGAAGTATGGAGAAAAAGGGAGTTGATGAAATATGGTAGGTGAATTGACTGATTGGGGTATGATTGCGGTTGGAGCAGGAATATCGATGGCAGGTGGTTGTATAGGGACTGGAATGGCACAGGGCGCAATCGGTGCTGCAGGTCTTGGTGTAGTCATAGAGAAACCAGAGAAGATAGGTCTCGTGCTGTTCTTCATGGTGATTCCAGAGACACTGCTGATATTCGGCTTCGTTATGTCGCTCATACTACTGCTCAGAATCTTCGGGTGAACTCGATGGGACTTGATGAACTCATAGAGGACATAAGGAAGGATACAGAGCAGAAGAGAGACGAGATACTCAAAAAGGCAAGGGAGGAAGCAGACGAGATACTCAAAAAGGCAAGAGAAGAGGCAGACAGAATACTAAAAATTGGAGAAGAGGATGCGAAGAGGCTGGCTGAGAGTGAGAGAAGGGAAAGAATCTCATCAGCAAGGCTTCAGGCTGGACGGATTGTCGCTGAGGCAAGAGAGGAAGTGGTTGAGAGAGCCATCGCAAGGATGTGGGAGTTTCTCGCTGAGTTGAAGAAGAGAGATGAGTACAGGGAGTTTCTGAAGAATGTGATAGAGCAGGGGAGGAAGGAACTTGGCGGGGATGTGAAGGTGAGTGCATCTCCTGAGGATTTCGAAATCATAATGTCGTTGGCACCTGATGCCGAGTTGAGCGAATTTGATACAAAGGGCGGCGTCGTCCTAACGTCTGGCAAGGTTTGGATTGATAGCACATTTGAGAGTCTAATGGCTGAGAACATGGAGAAGATAAGGCTGATGATATACGAGCATGTGTTTGGTGAATCGAGATGATGGACAGAGTTTACACCTATGCATATCCAAATGCAAGGGTAAGAACACTCAAAACAGAGCTGCTGAGTGAGGAAAAGATTCTCTCATTGATACACGTAAAGGATGTGCAGGAGATGGTGGCTGTTCTTGAAGAGACACCCTACAGAGAGTACTTGGTTGAGTTATCTGTTCTTTATCAGGGTGCTGACCTCATCGAGATGGCACTTGCAAAGTCTCTTGAAGATGCATCAGTGAAGCTACTTGCTCTCTCTCCCGGCCCTGCGAAGAAAACTATTCAGGCTCTGCTCGAGAAGTGGGATATACACAATCTGAGAACTGTGCTAAATGCGAAGAAGTATGGCAAGAGTTTCGAGGAGATAGAGCCATACCTTGTGTTTGCTGGCTCTTTCACGAAGGATGAGATAAAGAAACTCATGGAGCAGAGGGATGTTGAGCAAGTTGTTCATGCACTTGCTGGAACTAAATACGAACAAGTTCTCACACCCCAACTCGATGAGTATAAAAAGACAGGGAATATGATGCCTTTGATAAATGCCCTCTACAAGTCCTACTATGACGGACTAATACATAACGTGCTTATGAGATTCGGAGATGAGGTGATAACGAAAGAATGTTTGAAGGCGGAGATAGATGCCAGAAACATCATGAGTCTCATGAGATTGAAACACGAGGGAATTGAGGAGAGCGACATTCCAAAGTTCATGATCGAGGGAGGGAACCTAACAGAAAAGGAACTACTTGACCTTGCGAGGAGCAAGGATGTTGTGGAGGTTGTTGGTAAACTCAAGCCCTACTATGACCTAACTCCCGGACTTGAAGACTACAAAAAAAGAAAAACGCTTATTCCTTTGGAGAATATACTTGAAAGAGTAGTACTCGAGCGGAACATTGAGAAACTCTCGATGGGAAGTCTCTCCCTCAGTCTGATTGTGTTGTATATGTACCTGAAGGAGAATGAGGTATCTAACATACGAAAAATAGCAAGAGCCAAAGAATTTGGAGTGGCACCAGAGAAGATAGAGGAGTATGTGATAGGGATGGGTAAGCACAGCATACTTGGGAAGAAGATAGAGAGGTGAAAAAGATGGAAGATGACGTGAAAGGAGACAGAATTGTGGTTCTTGGTGATAGACTGATGTGCTTGGGATTCAGGCTTGCAGGAGTTAATGATGGATATGAGGTAGACCCTGCAGAAGGGGGAGAGAGGATTGAGAAACTAATTGAGGAACCTGATGTTGGAATCATCATAGCAGACCAGAGAATAAGAGAACATATTGACTGGAAGGTTGCAAAGAAGATAGAGCAGATAGCAAAGCCTGTTGTCGTGTTCATACCGTCCAAGGAGGATGTGAAGAAACCTCCAAAGGAGACGTTGAGAGAGATGATAAAGAAAGCTCTTGGACTTGAGATCATGAGGTGAAGTTCATGGGAGTACTTGTCAAGATTTCAGGACCAGTTGTGGTTGCAGAGGGAATGCCTGACGCACAGATGTATGATGTTGTCAAAGTGGGAGAAGAGAAGCTCATTGGGGAAGTGATTCGAATAAGAAAGGAAAAAGTGACAATTCAGGTGTATGAGGATACAAGTGGATTGTCCCCGGGTGAGCCAGTCGAGAACACACGTATGCCTCTCTCCACATTTCTTGCTCCTGGGCTTTTGAAGTCAATTTACGATGGAATTCAGAGACCTCTCGACCTCGTTGCTCTGAAGGCGGGAGATTACATCAAAAGAGGTGTCGAGGTTGACCCAGTGGATATGAGCAAGAAATGGGATTTCAGAGCTGTTGTGAGCGAGGGGGATTATCTAAAGCCAGGGATGTTCATAGGTGAAGTGAGAGAGACAGACGTCGTGATGCACAGAATAATGGTTCCTGTGGGAGTCGAAGGTACTGTTGAGTGGGTTGGAGATGGAAAATATACTGTAAATGAGACAATATGTAGGTTGAAGACGAGGGTGGGGGATGTTGTGGAACTTCCCATGCTCCAGAAGTGGTATGTCAGGAAACCACGACCATATGCTGAGAAGTTTGACCCGAGTGTCCCCCTCATTACGGGACAGAGAGTTCTTGATACATTCTTCCCAGTGGCGAAGGGAGGAATAGCATGCATTCCCGGACCCTTCGGTAGTGGCAAGACAGTAACCCAGCAACAGCTTGCCAAATGGGCTGATGCAGACATAATAGTGTACATAGGATGCGGAGAGAGAGGAAACGAGATGACAGACGTCCTCGAGGAGTTTCCAGAACTCGAGGACCCGAGAACTGGAAAACCACTCATGGAGAGAACTGTTCTCAT
>Ga0180888_104_pt1 | contig 57626 bp, 75 predicted proteins | sample Deesub1362A_J573_FD_124181 | JGI IMG/M metagenome (GOLD analysis project Ga0180888, IMG submission 124181) | Methanomicrobia archaeon JdFR-19 | reverse complement strand
GAAAAAGAAGAAAAGGAAGAACCAGAAGAAAAGAAAGAGAAAGAAAAAGAAGAAGAGGAGGAAAGTGGAATAGAGGGACTTGGTGCTCTATTTGGATGAACGGAGGTGAAAAGGAATGGAGTATATATATGCAGCACTGTTGCTTCACAGTGCAAAGAAAGAAATAACAGAAGAAGCGGTTTCAGAGGTCATGAAGGCAGCTGGTATAGATGTGGACGCTGTGCGTGTGAAGGCTCTTGTAGCAGCACTTGAGGATGTTGACATCGATGAGGCGATATCGAAGGGAGTTTCTCTTGCACCAGCAGCGCCTACGGTGGTGAGTGAGAAAGAGGAAGTAGAAGAAAAAGAAGAAAAGGAAGAACCAGAAGAAAAGAAAGAGAAAGAAAAAGAAGAAGAGGAGGAAAGTGGAATAGAGGGACTTGGTGCTCTATTTGGATGAACAGTGGAACACAATATTTTAATAATATAATACTCTATCATTCAACCTCATGAGTAGGGACTCTGAAATTGAAGAGATTAAAAAAAGGAAGCTTAAGGAACTTATGAATAAAATAAAAAGGGAAAAGGTAAGCGATAAGCCAGTGGACATTCAAACTTCGACCTTTACGGACATTATCAGAAGCAACAAGTTCGTTTTGATTGACTGTTGGGCACCATGGTGTGGGCCCTGTAAGTTATTGTCCCCCATTATAGATGAATTGGCGAGGAAATATTCAGGGAAGTTCCTATTTGCCAAGCTGAATGTTGATGAAAATGTGGGTATTGCATCAAGATTTGGAATAAATGCAATTCCAACTTTACTTTTCTTTGTTGATGGGGAATTAGTTCATAGAGAGGTTGGAGCACTTTCAAAAGAACATATTGAGTACATACTTCAGAGATTGCTTCAGAGATATGAAGGGTGATTCCATGGGATTCTTGGACATTTTTGGAGGACCCAAGCCAAAGATTGCAAAGAGTATGAGTGTTCGATATCTCGATTTGAAGAAGGCATATAAACCGTATTACATAGTGGCCTCTGTTGAGGTAGGGAATACCACTACAAAATGCATACTGACAGCAACAGATTTGAAAGAAGGGAAGAGTTATCTCTTGATAAAACTCGTAAAAATGACGAGGGATGTGAGACCACCGAAAAAAGGCGAGGAGGTGTTTGGGAAGACGCTTGCTGGCGTCGAATTAACAAGAGAGTCTGTTGCAGAACTTGTTAGAGATACTCTTATTCAAGCATGCGGTAAAGTGGGACTTGATATAGATGAGGATCTTCACTTTGTTGTTAGGAGCACCGGGGTTGTTGCTGGTTTCTCTTCTCCGGAAGAGGTGGGAAAAATAATACAGGCACTTGCTGATGGGTGTCTTATGGCGGGGGTCCCTCCATCGAGAATGACTCCTGCTCTCTCCAAACACAATATATTGCCAAAGTTCAGACCCTTCACAAATATAGAGAGAGTTGTGTTCGATGGTGCGGTTGCGAGCGTCCTTCCTCCTATGGGAGCAACTGGGGTTGAGGTTGTTGCGAATGAGATGGAGGGCGAACTTGCAACCGCCGGAATAAAGGAGGGGGCAAAATGGGCAGGCATTGACTTTAGAAATCCAGCTCTTTCGATTGATTGTGGAACTACGTTGGACGGAAGAATAACAAATAATGAACTACCCTACGCAAAGACAATTGGAAACTTCTGTGGTTTTGCGGGTGCGATACCTGATGAGATTGTGAAGGGAAGTGGGCTTGTTGATCCAAGAGTTGGAACAACGTTAGATGTATTTGGCGAGATTCCTTTGGGCAGATTTTCAAACAGTATGAAGAAAAATGTTATAGAAAAGTATGTGAAAGAGATTATGAAGCATGTTGTCATAGAGAAAGTCCCTCTTGGTAGAGATAGATATGGTTCTGTTCCGGTAAATCCACAGGCTGCAGAGAAGGTTGGAGTTGTTTTGATTGGGTGTGATGTTGGTGTGAACGGAGATGAGTTTAAAGAACTGAGGGAAATAGGGGCAGAGGTGTATTCAGAGTATGGAAAGGAGTCTCTCTCAACTGTCATCGATTTTGTGATGGCTGAAGTTGTTGTAAAGCTCATTAAGACCGCACACGAGTTGGGATTGATGTTTCCTGAGACAAGGGTTGGCATTACCGGGAGGGCTGGTATAACGGGCGAGAAACCTTATTTGATTTTGGAGAGGCTGATGAAGTTGGGAATACTTGAAAAAACATCTGAGCAGGTAGTTTTTGTGGATGATGGACTTGCGAGAGGGGCTGCAGTCATGGCGAGGTGCATGAACTCTCTTGGAACACCACACAATCCACTCGGCGGTGTTGTTGATGGAAAGTGCATAATGGGATTGAGAATGAAGCTTCAGGGCAAGAAACCCTCAAAGAGGAAGGAAAAGGATGAACGTAGTGTTCGTTACTGGGAACAGGCATAAATTTCATGAAGCTCTACATATTCTTTCAGCATACGGCATACATCTCCACCAAGATACAAAAGGGTATATCGAAATCCAGTCAGACTCTATAGAGGAAATAGTACTTTTTGGTATTAAAGAGGTTATGAAAAGAGCCAGAGACAAAAGTGCGTATATAATAGAAGATGCAGGACTCTTTATTGAGGCTCTTGATGGTTTTCCCGGACCTTATTCTTCATATGTTTACAGAACCATTGGAAATCGAGGCATTCTGAAGCTTATGGAGGGTGTGAAAAACAGGAGGGCAAAGTTTGTTTCGTGTGTTGGTTTTTGCTCAAAGGATTCGGACCCAGTGTTGTTCAAGGGAGAAGTTTATGGAAACATCTCTTGGTTTGAGAGAGGTTCTCATGGTTTTGGGTTCGACCCAATTTTTGAGTTTGGTAGTACGGGAAAAACATTTGGAGAGATGACACCAGATGAAAAAAGTGCATGTTCGCATCGGTTCATAGCATTAAAAAAGTTTGCCAATTTCTTTATGGAATATGAAAAAGAAAGAGCTTGAGATAAAACTCGAATGTCTGGAATTGTATACAGATCCAAAATTGGGATTTGAACAGTATGCAACATCACCGCAGATAGCATCAGCACTCCTTTACACTGCCTACATGATGGGAGATTTAGAAGGGACTGTTTATGATTTGGGGTGTGGGACAGGTATACTTGGGATAGGGGCGAAACTGTTGGGGGCAGAAAGGGTTGTAGGTTTCGACATCGACGCCAGTGCATTGAGAATTGCAATGAAAAACGCCAAGAAAATCGGAGTGGAGGTGGAGTTTGTGTTGTGTGATGTTCTCCTTGTTCCAAATACTGTTAGAGATAAGAAAGCGACAGTTGTAATGAATCCTCCATTTGGAGCACAAAAAAAAGGTAGCGACAGAGCTTTTTTGAGCGCAGCTCTGAGGATAGGAGATGTTATATATAGTATTCACAATCAGAGTAGTAAGAAGTTCGTTGAACACTTCATAAAGCCTCACAGAATAACACAGGTGTATGTGATGGAATATCCTATGAAGAAAATATTCAAACATCATAAACACGAAGTGTGTTATATACCAGTGGAGGTATATAGGATTAAAAAGTGTGAGTGAGGGATGTGCTATTAAGGTACAGAGGAAGAAGAAGGTTGTAAGAAAAAAGCTATCCGGAAACAAGGATAAAGTTAAGAACAAGGAGGAACCCGAGATAAAAGAGCTTGAAGAGAAGCCAGAGGAACTTGCCTCTCCTCTAGTACTCCCTGGAGATTTTGTTGGAACCGCTGAGGAATATGTTGCTGGAAGTGGGACTTACGAATTTGTTGGAGGGATATATGCTTCGGTTGCAGGCCGTCCCTATTATGACAAAGAACAGAGATATGCGAAGGTGTTCCCAGAGGTAAATGCCCCTCCAAAATTAAAGGAAGGAGATATTGTGATAGGCAAGGTCTCGGATATAAAAGAGTCGATGGTTCTTGTTGACGTCATATGTCTTGAGAGTCTGAGCAATAGAATGATACCAAATCTGCCCCAGGCAGCCATACACGTATCCAATGTTAAAGATGCATATGTTAAGGATTTGAGCATGGAGTTTAGGTATGGAGACATAATAAAGGCGAAGATAATAGACGTAAAGAATTTGCGCTTATCCACTGTTGACCCAGACCTTGGTGTTCTGAAAGCATTGTGCGGTGTGTGCAGAGTACCACTTGTACTTGAAGAAGAAAAGCTCAAATGTCCAAAGTGTGGAAGAACCGAGACGAGAAAATTATCGAAGGACTACTCTATGGGGATGATATGATATGGGGGTCGTGATTCTCGAGAAGGCAGATAACCTCGTGAGATTGAAAATGGAAGGAGAGTCCCATACTTTATTGAACTTGCTCACAGACATACTCCTCAGCGATGAAAGGGTTGACATAGCTTGCTATGATTTCAAGTTTCCAACGGTCAGTGACCCGATTTTGACTATAAGAACGTACGAAGATGACCCCATTGAGGTTCTCAAAGATGCTGCAAAGAAAGCATCACTACTCTGTGATGAGTTCATAGACAAATTCTCATCAAAGTTGAAATGAAGCCAGAAACAAGAATATTGGGTCTGGATGATTCTCCTTTAAAAGGGAAAAAGATACTGGTGGTTGGCACTGTATTCAGAGGGGGCGAATGGATAGACGGCATTATGAAAACATAGATAACAAAGGACGGGCTGGATGCTACACCCAAAATATCCCAAATGATTCTTTCGTCAAAGTACTATTCTCAGTTGAGGGTAATACTGCTTGATGGTGTGACATTTGGTGGTTTTAATGTTGTGGATATACAAATGCTGTATGAGAATACCTCAATACCAGTTGTGGTCATCACCAGAAGTTTACCAGACTTTGATGCGATAAAAAAAGCACTTGAGAATGTTGTTGATTCTGAGTTGAGATTTTCGATGATAAAGAAGGCAGGTCCACTGACACCCGTAGATACAGGTGGCCCAAGCGAGGTGTATATCCAATGTGCTGGCATAACCCCATCGTATGCCGCCAAACTTGTTAAGAGAACATCATTACATTCGAGCATTCCAGAACCAATAAGAGTTGCACATTTGATAGCAACAGCCATGGTCTTAGGAGAATCCAGTGGAAAGGCATAAGTCTTTAGAGCAAAAAAACTTCAATCTGTTCATCTTTTTTAATAGAATTTTCAAAAAGCGTATAGCAAGATGATTTTATCGTTGAGATACAGGCTGAAACTATTGAAGTGTTGTATTTTCCATTTTTCACTCCCTTGGGGACAAAATATCCTGAGTCCATATCTCCATAGAGCACATTCATATATCCACTCTGTGCTGCCACCTTCTCTCCAATTCTCGTCCAGCAACTTCTCCTAACGAGGTCTCCGAACATCTTTGAGCCGACAAGTTCAAGTGCCGTAAATGCTCCAGTTGGTTTACCTGGCAACGAAAGAACCGGTGTGTCATTAAAGTACCAGAAGGATACTGGCTTTCCTGGTTTTATACGAACACCCTGAAATACCACTTCCCCCTCATTCTCTAATATTGCCCTCACGAAGTCCTTCTCTCCAACTGAGATACCACCTACTGTTATAATCACATCATATTTTTTCGAAGCATTCGAAATCGCCTTTTCCAATATGCTGTAATTGTCCTGCACGACCCCAATCCTTACAGCATCGACTCCCATTTTCCAGAGATATGCACAGACCATGTGTGTATTTGAGTCTGGCATCAGACCATCGACGATCTCATCTCCACTTCCTATTACTCCCACTCTTGGTTTTTTGTATACACATATCTCATCAGATAATGTGCAAAGAGCAAGTATCCTTTCATTTATGAACATACTTTTTTTTGCTACTACATCTCCTTTACGAACATCAGAACCCTTCAAAAGAACGAATTCTCCCTCCTTAACCTCTCCTCCAATGAGAACGTCTTCTTCAATTTCCGCACATTCAACTGGCAAAACAGCATTTGCTCCTTTGGGCAAGATAGCCCCTGTTGCTATACCAAAGCTCTCTCTAACTCCTATTTCCTTTCCATCTCCGTATTCACCGGCTTGTATTTTACCTTTTATCGTTAGAGGGTACAGAGGCGGAACCCTGAGTGCAAATCCATCCATGGTTGCAATATCAAATGGCGGAAGGTCTCTATTTGCCACAACGTCTTCTGCCAAAACTCTGCCCAATAGAGTATGTGGGGGAATATTGTTGATATGAAAGACCTCAGTTCCTATATTGGCCCTGAGTTTGTCTCTCTCCTCTCTCATGATTCTCTGAGCATCTTCAAGTAAAACGTTTTCGTTCCTCACTTCTACACCTCTTTTGAAATTACTTTGAGATCTGTTATCTTGGTTGAAGGGTACTGTCCTCTCTCGTCTTTCTCGAGATATTTTACCATATCCCAAATACAGAGAAGTGCGACACTTACACCGCACAGAGCTTCCATCTCAACACCTGTCTTGTAAATGGTTCCGACCTCACACTCACACTAAACAGTATCATCCTCAACCTTAATATCAACCCTCACATCCGTAATAGGTATCGGATGGCACAGAGGGAGAAGTTGAGGAGTATTCTTCACAGCTTGTATGGCTGCAACCTTAGAAACAGATATGACATCGCCTTTTTTCACTTTGCCTTCCAGAATCTCTTTCACAGTTTCTTTTCTTAGTTTTATAATTCCACATGCCTTTGCAATCCTCTTTACATCTACTTTCCTACTAACATCTATCATTTCAGCCATTCTGACCCCACCCAGTGCATACCATTCTCTCTCTTTTCGAGCTTCCATACGGGAACGATGCGTTTAAGCTCGTCAATAAAATACTCACAAGCATCAAAACTTTCCTTTCTATGAGCAGATGCAACGACTATCACCACTATTGTATCTCCAACCATCAGAGTACCGTATCTATGCACTACCACCAAATCTTGTATGCCATATTCCTCTATCGTATCCTGTCTCAATTTCTGCAGAGTTTCGAGTGCAACATCAACATCTATCTCGATATTGAGTTCGTGTATTTTTTTTCCCTCATCAAGTCCCCTAACTGTTCCGATGAACATCACCACTGCTCCACATTCCTCGCTCTTGGATAATCGATTCAGAACATCACTTATCTCTATCCTCTCACTTGTTAGAATCACTTTGTTGTCCATATTTTTCAACCCCCGCACACGGGCGGATAGACCCTTATCTCGTCTCCCTCTTCAACAATCTCATCCCTTTTTGCAATCTTCTTATCGATGACAACCATAAGTGGGGCATTTCTCAGTTTGGGATACTTTTCAAAGATCTTGTTTAGAACGTTCTGAACGAGATTTCCATCAATCTCTAACCATTCTTCCTTAACTCCAGTAATGTCTTTCAGGTATGCAAAGTACATTACCTTTATCATATCATTCCCTCCAATATGGTTTTCTGAGTCTGGCAACTTCATGAAAACTTCGCTCCAGTTCTTGATGGGAGAATTCTTTTAACTTAATCGATGGATATCTGGATAAAAGACACCCCCGCAGTCTACCATCTGATGTCAGTCTCAACCTTGTGCAGTTTGCACAGAAGCTTGAATTATCCATCGGTCTAACCACCTCGACAAGAGTTCCATTTATATCATATATTCTTCTCCTGTGCATAGACCTTGTAATAACGCGGGAAGCTTGATTTTTGAGTCGCTCTTCGTACTCGTTTAGAGATATATAGTATCCATTTAACTCCGATCTTGGCATCAACTCTATCATCTGGAGAATGACATCGCCATTGAAATTCTTGACAAACTCAATCATATTTTCTACATCGTCCCAAGAACTGTTTATGCCTTTGAGCATGACCATATTGAGTTTTAGTGGTGTAAGCTCATTGCTAATGCCATCTTCTATTCCTTTTATCACATCCTTGATTTTCCCTCCACCAGTTATTCGGGAGTAAGTGTTTTTGTCGATTGTGTCCATACTAACATTCACCCGTTTCAAGCCCGAAGCCTTGAGCTCTGATGCTCTACCACCAAGCAGCGTTCCGTTGGTCGTCATTGAAATGTCTGAGAAATTCGGCATCTCTGCTAAAATGTGTTCTATGTCTTTCCTCAGGAGTGGCTCACCACCTGTTATTTTGACCTTTGAGACGCCAAGTTCATTTGCCACTTTACATACCTTCACAATATCTTCAGCATTCATTTCCTCCTTACTCAAAACGTCTGATTCTCCCTCGTGGTGGCAGTAGAAACATGACAAGTTGCATCTTTGTGTCACAGAGATTCTTAGGCTTGTTATAACTCTACCATAAGAGTCAACAAGACTTCCAATTTTAAACAAATGCACCAACCCTCCTTCCGAATATTTTCACAAAAACGAGAATTGTGAATGATAAGATTATCAGGATTACCGACAGTGATAGTGCAGATTGTAGGTCTGTTTGTAGTGCACTATATATTGCGAGAGGCATTGTTTGTGTTCTCCCTATGAAGTTTCCTGCGAACATCAGTGTCGCCCCAAATTCTCCGAGAGCCCTTGCCCAGCACATCACAAGCCCACCTACAAACGATGGAACTGTAAGAGGTAGAGTTATGGATACGAAGGTACGAAATTCAGATGCACCAAGTGTTCTTGCAACGCCTTCAATCTTCGTATCTAAGTTATCGAATGCGCTTTTCATCGACCTCACATAGAATGGTGTGGCAACAAAGCTCTGTGCCATTATCACAGCAAGTGTCGTGAATGCGATGTCCATTGGAGCATAGGAACCAACAAGTCCGTTTCTACCGAATGCCATAAGAAGAGCCACACCTGCAACAGCAGGAGGCAGAACAATCGGCAGTTCAATCAGAGTTTCTAAGGCGTGTTTGTATCTGAATCTCCATCTTGCAAGAGCATACGCTACAGGAGTGCCAACGACGATTGCTACCAGAGCAGTGACACTTGATGTTATTATGCTTAGTTTGATAGCAGAGACAACCACCGGGTTTGATAATTGAGTTATGAAATCACTCCCCACTCTCACGAACACGGACAGAATTGGAAGCGTTATGTAACAGATATAGAACAAAAACGATGCGAAGATAACAATTTTCCAGATTTCAATCCTCAATGAAGCCATACCCCCTCAATACATCTTTGTTTGATAAGACGTATCTTACAAATTCTCTGCCTCTGGGTGTGATAGGTGCAATTTCATATTCTGCGATAACATTGTACTCTTTTGGTATCTCTATGAATTTTGTATGCACTGAGTCTGTCCTATAAACAAATGCAGCATCCGCCTCTCCGAGTAAAATCTTTGCATATGCACTCTTAACATTGTCCTCCTCGGAAACCACATTTTTCATGACTTTGTCATAGAAATCCTCTCCATACATGTTGTTAAGATTTAAAAGAACTTCTTGCGTGTATTTTCCTATTGGGCTTCCGGGTTGGGCTATAACAATTCTAAGCTTTTGGTTGGCGAGGTCTTCAAGAGACGAGATGTTGGTGTTGTTGGAAATGGCAACAACAAGCTCATTTTTAGCGAATACGTATGACTCGTTCACAATTCCCTTATTTCTGAGTATTTCTATTTGGAGAGGGTCCGCTGATGCAAATACATCTGCATAGGCACCATTTTCTATCTGGATTCTTAGAGTGGTTGAACTTTCAAAGTTCAGCCCCACTTGTGTTCCGGTATCCTCTTCGAAATTGTCTGCAAGTTTTTCAAATGGCTCTTTAAGGGAGGCTGCAGCAAAGACAGTTATTTCGTTGTTGTCGTGTAAACAGCCAAGCATCATAACAGCCATGATGGCAACCATGGTGGTAATTGCCAACCATCTGAGCATGCTTCTTCTGTCATTACTGCTCTATAAGTATTTTACGATAGATTTTTATAAAACTAAACAGTTTTACATTATAGTATGAAAACGTTCTTGACAAAGAAGCAGATAGAAGTATTGAAGAGAAGGATGGAAGGAAAGACACTGGAAGAGATAGCAAGCGAGCTTGGGACAACAAAGCAGAACATCAGTGCTATTGAGAGAAAAGCAAGGGAAAATTATCAGAAGGCATTGAACACAGTGAAATTGTTCAGGTCTATTTTAGCCCCAGTTGTGGTTAGGGCAAGGGCAGGCATGAAAGTTGATGATGTTGTGAGAGATTTATACGAAAGATGTGATAGTGTGAATATACACCTCCCATATGACAGATTCGAGCTTGTCATGTTGTTGAGGAAGGAAATTGGGCATAGAATTAGACACAGTCTTGTTGTGGAGGACTTTGAAATAAGGGTGACAAAGGAAGGCGATGTTATTGTTATGCCTGAGTGATGGAGTTTGCTGCATGCCATCCAGCTATTGCTCCATCACAAACCGCCGTAGTTATTTGTCTCAGATGCTTTGCTCTGCAGTCACCTGCCGCATATATTCCCTCTATTGAACTCATCATATTCCCATCGGTCAGAATGAACCCGTTATTATCCTTTTCACAATCAACCATCTCTGTATTTGGGACATTGCCTATATATATGAAAACACCATCCACTTTCAGCTCCTTTCTTACACCATTGGTACTGATAATCATGCTCTCTACTTGCTCGTCTCCCTTTATCTCATGTACAACACTGTTTAGTATGAACTCTATGTTCTGTTTCTCATGAGCTCTTTTTTGGTAGATTGGGTCAGCCCTTAGCTTATCCCTTCTATGTATGATATAAACTTTGCTTGCGATATTGGATAGGAAGATTGCCTCAGTGAGTGCAGAGTTCCCCCCTCCGATTACTGCAACCTCTCCCCCAACAAATAGCGGGCCATCACATGTTGCACAGTATGAAACACCTCTTCCCAAAAACTTATCCTCACCCATGACCCCAAGTTTTCTTGGCCTCATTCCAGTAGCAATAATAACTTTTTTTGCTACATATTCATTCTTTGGTGATTTAATTATAAAATTATCATCCTTTTTAATGGATATCACAGAGTCAGTCTCGATTTTAACTTTTATTTCATTTGCATGTTCTTCAAATCTTCTTGCGAGGTCATCTCCCGAGATGTGTGGAAATCCGAGGTAGTTCTCTATATCGACTATTAGGGAAACATTCCCTCCAATAGAACTCCTCTCTATAACAAGAGTATCCACCATCGCCCTTGTTGCATATATTGCCGCAGAGAGTCCTGCAGCTCCCCCTCCAACTATCACAATATCGTGCATGAACAAAACTCGAACTAATGATAAAAGTTTTTTATGGTCATCCTCAAAGGGGTACTACATGGGGTATTATTCAGGTGAGGAGCTTACTATAGCAGTGGTTTCATCAATCGCTATCGCAATATTTGTTTTTGGTCTCTACATACAGTTCAGAAAGTATGGTGTCGGAATAGCAGGCAGAACTTCGAAGGTTGGAGCCATTGGATTTGTAAGGCTAATATTATCTCTTATCTTAAAAAATATCAAAAAAGATCCGAAAAGATTTGTAAAGTTATTTGTTTTTGGAATTCTCTTTCAGAGGATGATTTTTAGAAGAAGCAAATTCAGATGGGTGATGCATTTGATGATATTTTGGGGTTGGATTCTTCCTTTCATATTTTTTATGATTATTGTATTTTTTTGGATGGTTGATTGGATTTATGGACATATGTATGGAGTTGAGCCATCGATCTACCTAACTCCTAATTTCTGGATTGAAGAGTTTGAGACCCCAGCTAATATAGCGGAGTACATGCTCCTCGGCGGAATATCTGTTGCGGTGGTGAGAAGAATAATAAGCAAGGCTGTTAGAGAAATGAGTGATTTTCACGATTACTTTCTCACATTTAGCTTGTTCTTCGTAGTCATAGTAGGACTGATCTCAGAGTTGATGGGAAAAGGGGTTTTTGGAGAACTATCGAATTATGCGCCTCAATTTACACTTTTTTATGAGATAACAGCTCTTTTGATTTTTGTCGCTTTTGTCCCCTTCACAAAATACTTTCATATGATAGCAGTTCCCCTTGTAATTCTGGCGCTTGGAGATGATAGAGATGTTTGAGAGGTTCAGATGCACGCAGCTCCTTGAATTTGATGCTTGCACGAGGTGCAATGAGTGCATAGAATGGTGTCCTGTTTACCAAGAAATTAAAGAGGAGAAATTTGTTCCTTGGGATACAATGTGCGAGGAGGATAAGCTTGGTTTCTCTCCAAAGTACAGAGTACTAAAAATGAGGGAGATGCTGAATAAGAAATACGGTCTCAGAGCATTGATTTTTGGACCAAGAGAGATAACAAAGGAGGAACTTGAGAGGTACAGAGATCAGACATATATGTGTACGACATGCGGCACGTGTCGTACTGTGTGTGAGAGTAGGCTGGACACTGTGAGTCTTTGGGAAACCACGAGGGAAATGTTGGTTGGTGAGGGAATTGGCCCATATGGAAAACAGTCCAGATTCTTGGAGATTTTGAAGAGCGGGAATATGTATGAAGCGAAACAAGAGGAAAGACTCTGTTGGCTCCCATCTGACATCGAGTTCAAGAAGGAAGCAGAAGTCGCATACTTTGTTGGCTGTACTGCTGCATTCAGGGCGCAGAAGGTTGCAGTTGCATCTGTCAGAGTTCTTGATGAACTCGGCGTTCCATTCACATTGCTCGGAGAGGAGGAATTATGCTGTGGTTCTGTGCTTATGAGGTCTGGGCAACCATCTCCCCTTGTTGAGAATTACATTATGAAGAATATAGAAAATCTCAAGAAGAGGGGTGTGAAAAAAGTTGTGTTCTCTTGTGCAGGGTGTATGAAAACCGCAACACTTGACTGGCCAAAGTACTGGGGTAAAGAGCTACCATTTGAAACATTAACATTTCCTCAATACATTCTCCAACTTGTTGATGAAGGATATGAGCTTGACATAAAGCCTGTTCGAAAGAAGGTTACTTATCATGACCCTTGCCATACTGGAAGACATCTTGGAATATACGAGCCACCACGCAGATTAATTCAGATGATTCCAGGACTTGAGTTTGTTGAGATGGAGCGTACCAGAGAACTTCAGAGATGTTGCGGGGCGGGTGGAGCTGTGAAAGCCGGCATTCCACAACTTGCTCTTGCGATGTCAAAGAGGAGAGTAGAGGATGCGATTGAGGTTGATGCAGAGATGTTAATAAGTACATGCCCCTTCTGTCGAAGAAATCTGAGAGATGGGATAAAAGAGATGGGTATTGATATGGAGATGGAAGATTTGATGGTGATACTGGCAGAAGCCATGGGCCTCAATACAGAAGTACCAGAAAATCCATATTTGTATAAAAGTTAAATAAGAGCTTGTCTAATGTGTGGTGGGTGGGAAAAATGCGTGAGCTTTTAAACTCGAGGTTTTACATCAAGTTTCTATCCATCTGGACAATTGCGATTCTCACAGCGGTTGTGTGTTTTAGCGGTAGATTAGAACTTCCAATTTCAGGTGGATGGGTCGCAGCATTTGTGATTATGTGTGTCGCACTATATCCAGCAGAATTCTGTATCACGACAATGAAAATGGTAAAGCCAACCTACACTTCGAGTGAGGCAAGATTAATCGAGAAAATGCACAATATACCATTTGTTGAGGAGTATGGAAGGGGGATGACAAAATTCTTCACAACAAAGGTTATGATAAATATTGGCGGTCTCATAGTACCACTAATACTCGCTTTTTTGACTCTGTATTTGATGGAGGAGAGGTTGAGCGCGCTATTGCTCTTTTTGATATCTATGGCGATTACATATATGACAACTGAATTTAGACCCCCTTTGGGCATAGTTGCACTTCCATGGATAGGTTTTGTACTAATGCCAATAGCCTTCTTATTATCTGTTGATGAAGCCTCCCAAGTAATGTTGTCCGGTGGAGTGCTTGGGGTAATAGGGGGCATAATAGCATGGTTACTGTCAGTGGGCGAAGATGAAAAAGGCTCTGCCGAAATCAACATTGGGGGTTATGGAAACTTCGAGGCAATATTCCTCTCAGTATGTATTGGTATCTTTGCAGCTGTTGTTTGAATTTTAACTTTTTACAATTCCCATATCAACCATCAATTCTGCATTTAGAACACTTGCTCCAGCTGCACCCCTCACGGTGTTGTGACCGAGTACAATGAACTTGATACCGTTCTCACTTTTCCTTATTCTTCCGACTGAGACCGTCATGCCCCTGCCCAAGTCTCTATCAAGCCTTGGCTGAGGTCTGTCTTCATCTTTGTGTATCATTATTGAATTCTCTGGAAGTGTTGGAAGGTCTTGGAGTCCATGGTCGAAGCTTTCGAATTTTTCCATCACATCGTCTGGCTCTACCACATCATCAAACTCAACCCAAATTGCTTCGGTATGCCCATCGAGAACCGGAACTCTATGACAGCTTGCACTGATCGATATATTTGCATTTACAATTCTCTCGTTTTCAAGCTCTCCAAGTATCTTAAGTGGCTCAGTTTCCATCTTCCTCTCTTCTCCCGCTATGAACGGTATGATGTTGTCGAGTATTGCCATCGATGGGACTCCCGTGTATCCAGCCCCAGAAACTGCTTGCATGGTTGCGACATACACCCTTCTGATTCCGAACCTCATTAGAGGCTTGAGAGCCATCGTCATCATGATTGTTGAGCAGTTGGGATTTGTTACAATACATCCATTCCATTTCCTTTTGTCTTTTTGGATATCAATAAGCTCAAGGTGTTCCTTGTTCACTTCTGGAATCACAAGAGGCACATCATCCTCCATTCTGTGGGCTGATGCATTACTTGCAACCACAAAACCCTCTTCAGCGTATTTTAACTCGACCGCATATGCAACATCCGAAGGAAGAGCAGAGAACACGATATCAGCATCAATGTTCTTGATATCCATGACGTTTATGACTTCCATTTCAGAGACTTCTCTGTTCAGAGGTGTTGATAACCTCCATTTTGTTGCCTCTGCGTATGGTTTCCCAGCACTTCTTTCAGATGCAGCAAGTGTGCTTAACTCAAACCAAGGATGGTTTTGCAGAAACTCAACAAATCTCTGGCCAACTGCTCCAGTTGCACCAAGTACTCCAGCCTTTATCATACTCATCCCTACTTAACACAACTCATTAATATTAAAAGTGTTTTTGATTGGATAGATGTGGAAAATCACTTTGATTGTGATGCTACTCGTAGTATCCTCAGCTCCCCTTGCATCTGCCTCTTCCACTTATCTTAAGGTGGATGAGGTAACGATGTGGCTTGAAGGATACAATGCAACAGTTGAGCTTAACTTTGAGCTGAACTTCTTAGCAAAAACATATGTTTTGTTGTTTGGCGCAAAGACAATAGAGCCAGAGATTAGAAAGTTTCTGCCTTTCGAAGATATCAAAGTTCTGAAACTGAATGATAAGGGGGCACTGGTTAGAGTTATAAATATCACAAGGTCAGTGGATGAAAAGTCAGACAGAATATATTATCTCTATCAGCCATACTATTTTAGCTATCCAATTAAGCGAATAGTCATAGTGTATCCAGATGGCACAAGATTGGAGCTGTTTAACAGGGACTCTACACCTCCAAAAATAGCAACGATATACAAATGATAGTCGTATGTGATATATCAGGAAGGCATGCAATCGATGGGCATTATCTGATGGTTTGCTCGGTAGTTGTGTGTGAGGTTGAACCAACATATGTGGCAAAAGTCCTTTACATCAATATCTCTTCCACAACAAGCAAAGAGCCAACTTTGAGAAACATCTCAGACTTTCTCAGAGAGAGCATATCATCACTTCCTAGTGCATATGGGGGATTGGATATTGTGATTGAGAGGGGGGAACTGTTCGGCATCGATGAGTAGATGGCAAGTGCAATGCTTGGAAGGACAGTCAGGTATCCAGAGTCAATAGGAGAGAGGAGAGCTATTGAAATAGCACACCACATTGCATATTCTGCAAGGGAACTTTTATTAAAACTGGGATAGGGTTGATGTGGGATGAGAGAAAGCGTATTGTTGATTCTGAGGGTAGACCCACACACGAGCAACGAGGATATAGACTTCAAAATCAAAGAATTCAAGCATCTGGCAGACTCTGCAGGGTATGATATAAAAGGTGTGGTTATCCAGAAGAGGAGTCCAGACATAAGGTATCAGATCGGGGCGGGCAAGGTAGAAGAGATAAAACGGAATGTGATGGGTGTTGATAAGGTTATTTTCTATAACAGACTCTCTCCTACTCAGGTTTATAATCTAACAAAGATGTTCAATGTTGAGACAATTGATAGATTGAATCTGATTCTGGAAATATTCGCAAAACGGGCAAGAAGCAAGGTGGCAAAGCTACAAGTTGAACTCGCTACACTCACCTATGAGCTTCCAAGGGCACGGGAGCTAACATCCATACTCAAGAGGCGTGAGCGCCCGGGTTTTATGGGGCTTGGAAGATATGGAACATCATATGCTGACGACATCCAGAGAAGAATATTGAAGCTTAGGAGGGAGCTAAAAACCTACACAAAATCTCAGAAGGCAAGAAGAAAAAGGTACAGATCACTGGGCATACCGAGAGTTGCTATTTGTGGTTATACAAACGCAGGAAAGAGCACTCTTTTGAATGCTTTGGTTGGCAAGAGATGCACAAAATCCGCGAATCAACTTTTCACTACTTTGAGTCCAATCACGAGGAGTATGAGGATAGATGGCAGAAAAGTCATGCTGACCGACACGGTTGGTTTTCTTGAAGGACTTCCACACTTCATGATAGAGGCATTTAGGTCAACATTTTCTGAGATTTATGAGGCAGATGTGATATTGCTGGTGGTGGATGCGAGTGAACATCATAAAACGATAAGAAGGAAGCTCAAGACATCTCACTCCACCCTCTTCAACGATTGGTGTGAACGTCCAATCATAACTGTTTTCAACAAGATTGATAAAGCAAAGTGTTTTGAGCTTGAGCCAGTTAGACACCTTGCTCCAAATCCTGTTATTGTTTCTGCATTGAATCAGGAAGGAATTGAAGACCTTAAGACTAAGATTGGGGAGTTGTTGCCCCCACTCGAAACAAAAGAGATAATTCTTCCAATGAGTCCAGAGTCTCTTAAAAAGCTCTCTACACTCTACAAGAGGGGAATAGTTAGAGAACTTCACTTTGACTCCTGTATAAAGGTGATATATCAAACAAGTCATGAGGAGATGAAAAAGATAAAGGAGGCTCTCGATGTACGCTGAGCTTCTACTTTCTCTTATTATAGTGGTTATTGGTTGTGAGTTGTTTACCAACGGAATTGAGTGGGTTGCATACCGATACAGAATCTCGGCGTGTGCAACAGGCAGTTTACTTGCGGCGGTGGGTACCGCTCTTCCTGAAACAATCCTTCCCATAATTGCCATCTTTTTTGCAAAAGAGGGTGGACATGAAATAGGCATAGGAGCGATTCTTGGAGCACCCTTCATGTTATCCTCTCTTGCAATGTTCGTGGGTGGCTTAACGATTATTTTAGCTACCCTTGCTGGAAGGAGAAAAACCAAACTCAACATCGACACCACCCACATAAAGCTTGACCTTCTCTACTTTATGATTGCTTACATCCTCATTGTCCTCATATCTCTATTTCTCCACCCATTCAGAGATTTGCTTGCTTTTTTGCTGATAGTTATCTATGTTGTGTATGCTTTTAAATTGCTTCAAGTAGAGGGCGAAATAGAATGTTCTGAATGTGGGTTGTACATAGGGAAAATATCTCAATCGAGGAATTTGGACATTATACAGACAATTGTAGGTCTTGTTCTGATATGGACTGGTGCAAAACTCTTTGTGGATGAGCTCTCCGTAGTCTCTCACTCAATAGGAATTCCGTTGTTCATTCTATCCTTTTTGCTGTCTCCAGTTGCAACTGAGCTACCCGAGAAGCTGAATAGTGTTTTATGGTACTGGAGAGGAAAAGACACTCTTGCTCTTGGAAACATCAGTGGAGCGATGATATTTCAAGCCACATTTCCTGTTGCGATTGGCATGGTATTTACCCAGTGGAATCTTGGCGTTGTTGAGTTGATTAGTATCGCCCTAACATTGGTGAGTTGCTTCATATTGTATCTTTACATCCTTATTAGGAAGGAGTTGAGTGCGTATATAATGATGGGTGGAGGAATTATATATTTGCTTTATTTTTTGTTGGTGTTTTTATGATTCTTCCAAGAGACATCCTTCCAATTTTTTGAAATTTCTTCAAAAGACCTATTTACATATCTGCTTCTCAAACATCTTTCCATGTCAATACCAAACAAATTTGAAATACAGAAAGCCACAAACACCACATCTCCCAACTCCTCTGCTATTCTGTCCGAATTCTTGTATCGTATAGCTTTTGCAAGCTCTCCGACTTCCTCTGTCAGGACAGATAACATGAAAAGTTCTCCCATCAATCTATCTTTCTCAAGATATCTATTTTTGAGGATTCTCTGAAATTCAGATATCTCCATTTTCTCACCTTTTCCTTACAATCATGGTCTCAGTTTTACTGACATTTAGTTCAAAGCCAAGTGACTTGAGATAATTATGGGCTCTCCCATTCGAGTGTATTAGCACCTCTACCAAGTCTTGAACTCTATCAACATCAACTGATGCGTAGAACGAGTCATACACCTTCAGACTCAGTCCAAGCTCTTGAGCGATTCTTTTGTGTTTGAGAAAAGACATCTCATAATATGACACTCTGAATCTGTCAGGTTTTCTTGTCATCAAAATATTTGTCCCACCTTCTCTACCAGGGGCGATAACGACGTCTGCATCACTATGAACAATTTCGTTTATATTTTTTTCAGTGAGGAGAGGGAGGTCAGACATAATCACGATTACCCCTTCATCAGGGAAGTGATGTGAAACCTTCTCGAAGTACTCATTCACAACTTCGTCTAGGTGGTAAGGCGCGTATATCGTATTTACCGGGAGCTCAAGCTGAAAATTCATATTGGTGACTGCAACATCAATCACATCCACGTCTGATTTCATGGTGGCATCAATCAAGTCATACAACATAACTTTAGCAAATGCTTCCCTCTCTTCAACTGACATAACAGAAGATAGTCTCGATTTTGGGCTATCCACTTTGAAGGGAATAAGGGCTCTCATTTACATCCCTTTGAATGCTCTTTCGAGGGGCGGGACTACTTGACTTTTCCTTGACATAACTCCCTTGAGATATATGTACCCCTCATTTAACCCTTCTCCAAAAGCCTCTTCAAATCGCTCAAGAGCTTCTGATGTTCCAACAGCATATAACCTACTCCCCTCCTCGATGATATCTGTCACCATGAAGACAACAAGCTCATACTCTTGTTCAACCATTTTCCTCATTTCCTCAATGATGCCTCCAATCTTCGGTTCTATCAGAGAGACATCTACAAGTTCTACCTGTGAGATTCCGACCCTATGGTTGTTGAAGTCGAATTCTTTGAAGTCCCTTTTGAGGATTTCTTCTGGACTCACATCCTCTATATCACTTTTCTTCCTCATAAGTTCCATTCCATACTGCTCGATATCGATTTCTGCAATGCTTGATAACCTCATGGCCTCCTCCTCATCGAATGATGTAGTGGTTGCAGATTTGAAGACGACTGTATCAGATATAATGCCCGTCAGAAGGAGTCCCGCAATCTTCCTTGTTATTTCTATTTCCTCTTCTCTGTAAATTTTTGAAAGAATGGTACATGTTGAGCCAAGTGGCTCAATTCTAACAAATATTGGTTTTGATGTTTTTAGACCACCGAGTTTATGATGGTCAATTATGCCGACTATCACGTCCTCACTTATACACTCTGCCATCTGTGATTTCTCATTGTGGTCAACGAGATAAACCACATCTTCTGAAGAGATTGTTTTGGGTATTTCAGGAGGCACCTCCACCCCGAAACTTTGAAGAGCAAAAAGCGTCTCTTTATTCAACTCACCTGCCCTTACGCCAATTGAATCATATCCTCTTTTCCTTAGAAACTCCGCATACGCAATTGCAGAACAGATAGAATCTGCATCAGGGTTCTTATGCCCAACCACATATATCATCTCACCACCACCGCATAGCTTGCTTTCTCCCCCAGCCTCTCTTCAATTCTAAGCAGTTCATTGTACTTTGCAGTTCTTTCGCCTCTTGCTGGAGCACCAGCTTTTATGAGGTGAGCAGATAATGCAACAGCCAAATGCGAAATTGTGACATCTTCTGTCTCAGCAGACCTGTGTGATACAACAATCTTCCAACCTGCCCTATTCGCAATCTTTGAAGCCTCAATTGCCTCTGTGAGTGTTCCTATCTGGTTAACTTTGAGTATCATGGCATTTGCAGCACGAGTTTCAATCCCTTTTTTGATTCTATTGACGTTTGTTACAAATATATCATCTCCAACAATCAGCACATCCTTCAAGGTCTTTGTCAGCTCTGCGAAATCAAGAAAAGCATCCTCATGGAATGGGTCTTCTATGTAGATGAGAGGGTAATCCTCGACTAATCCCACATAGAGGTCGATTAGGTCCTCACTTGTCAGAACCCCCCCATCCAGTTCGTACATCCCCTCACGGTAATGAAATTCACTTGCAGCAGCGTCTATTCCAATCCTTATTTCTTTCTCTGAATATCCTGCTTTTTCCACAGCCATCCATACTGCATCGAGTGCCTCTCTTGTATAGTCCATGGGCGGCGCATATCCACCTTCAAAACCCACATTCAGAGCAGATTTTCCATACCTTGCTTCGAGGATATCTCCCAAGGCATGATAGATTTCGGCACCATATCGAATCCCCTCTGAAAAGGAAGGAGCACCAATAGGCTGTATCATGAACTCCTGAATTTCAAGTTTATTTCCAGCATGCTTTCCTCCATTTAGGATGTTTAGTGTTGGTACTGGAATAACATTCGTCCCCCCAAGATACTCGTAAAGTGGTACTCCGAGTGAGTTGGCAGCAGCTTTTGCACATGCGAGAGATACGCCAAGCGTTGCATTCGCCCCCAATCTTGACTTATTTTCAGTTCCATCAAGCTCAATTATGACAGAATCGATTTCCTTCTGATCACTCACATCCATACCTACAAGAGATGGTGCTATGATGTTATTGACATTATCAACCGCTTTTAACACCCCCTTCCCACGGTATCTTGCTCCCCCATCCCTCAATTCAAGAGCTTCGTGGATTCCAGTTGATGCGCCAGATGGTACGCTTGCCCTTCCCATCCCGTTTGATGTGAAAACATCAACCTCCACAGTAGGATTACCTCTTGAATCAAGAATTTCTCTTGCGATTATTTTTTCTATCTTCATTCAATTCACCTCTTTAAAACAATGCATCTTCTTATTTTAGAACTTTTCCTGTTTCGATATACCATAAATAGAGATCAAGTTCTCCCAGGCTGATTTCCGATCTTTTTGCAATCTCTCTCATTTTCTCCTCTATCTCCAGATATTTTCTCTTCGTAAGGGTTTTTGGCTTCTTTATAACATTGTATCTCTCAAGAATGTTGAGTATGTGAAAGTCAAGGATGGCAACGTCCTCATAACCGATATTTCTAAGAAAATGGCTTGCTTCTTTGTATCCAATTCCCTTTATATTGTTTACAAGCCATTCTCTCATCCTAAACGCATCTTCTTCCAGTTTCAACTCATGTTTTCTAGCTTCTACGATATATTTTGCTCTGACATTTGGATATCTGTGTCCCAGTTGTCTCAGTCTGGTGGCTAATTCGGACTCGGATAAAGTTAAAAATCCATCTCCAATCTCTTCTTGGATTTTAATGCTTCTCTCTGCATTGAAGTTTGCAGTCAAAATGCAAAAACAAAGCTCTTTAAAAACATCTCCTTTTCTGTTCTCTTTGAATTCATTCATTCGAGCTTTTATTATCCCTCCAACATTATCGTTCTTGAGTTTCTGGACAACCTTTATAATATACTCCATATCAATAAACTGTGTATTAAATAATTTAAGGTGGTATCTATGGTGGATATAGAGGACGTTAGGAAAGTATTTGATGACCCCAAAGCTTCCAAAGCCATAGCTACGATTGATGAAGATGGCTGGCCCCATGTTGCTCCAGTTGGCTCACTTAGAATGGTTGATGAGAATACATTTGCATTTGCAGTTGTTGCCATGAAGAAAACAAAGGAGAATTTGTTAAGGGATGGAAAAGCATCATTGCTCGCCTTCACGTCCCTACCACAAATTGGCGGATACAAGGTGAAGGCAACGTTTGTAAAGTTTGAGAACTCTGGCGAACTTTTTGATGCCTTCTCTCGGGTTCTTAGAGAACTTGGATTTGAGGTGAAGGAAATAGGGATATTGAATGTAGAGAATATCGAGGAGATAAGACTGTAAATCAAAATCAAATTAACATGAAAAAACCTTTCGTCGTAGTAAACTTGGCAATGAGTGCAGATGGCAAGATAGCATCTAAGTTGAGAAGGCAGTTCAGGATATCTGGAAAATAGGATTTTGATAGGGTAGATGCGTTGAGGGCAAGTGTGGATGCCATAATGGTTGGGATTGGAACAGTTTTATCTGATGATCCTTCTCTCACCGTAAAATCGGAAGAAAGAAGAAAGAAACGAGTTTCCAGTGGCTTGCCTGAGAATCCATTGAGAGTTGTGGTGGATAGTTTTGCGAGAACACCAACCAATGCTGAGATCCTTCGTAAGGGCGAAGGTAAGCGGTTGGTAGCAGTTTCCACTCGTGCACCTTCTCATAGAGTGGAAGAGCTGAAAGGTTTGAGAGATGTTGAGGTCGTAGTTACAGGAGACAGCAGGGTTGACCTGAGGAAGCTGATGGAAATCCTCTGGGACAGGGGGATTAGAAGGCTCATGGTTGAGGGAGGAGGAACTCTTAATTGGTCGCTTTTTTATGAGGGGCTTGTGGATGAGTACATAACGTATGTTGGGAATGTCATTATAGGTGGGGAAAAGGCACCGACCCCAGTTGATGGTGAAGGGTTTGTGAAAGGCATCTCACTTGAACTCATTGGAAGTGAGAGACTTGGGGAGGGAGTCATTCTCAGATGGAGAGTAATGCGGTGATGACTGTAAGAGTACCTTTCATGCAAGGGACACTTGAGATAGGGGAGGTAGAGGGATACATAACACATGTTGTTTATTTAGATAAAATAACAAACAGACCCTCAATTGAGAGTCCAACCTTGAAAAGGGTGGTACATGCAATTGATAGGTATGCTTCAGGGAAAAAAACCTCTTTCAGATTCAGACTCTCACTCGATAACTACACAGAGTTCCAGAGGGAGGTGTATTGTGAGCTTTTGAAGGTTGGGTGGGGTGAGACCATAATGTATAGTGAGCTGGCAGAAAAAGTTGGGACAAGTGCACGGGCAGTAGGACAGGCATTGAAAAGGAACAGACATCTGATTATGATTCCTTGTCACAGGGTAATATCAAAACATTCTTTGGGTGGATTTTCGTATGGTATTTGGTTGAAAAAGGCTCTTCTCGAATTAGAACATGGGAAGGGTAGAACATAAGGGGGCTGGCAGATGAGGGAAAGAGATGTGATAAACCTGATAAGTTCAATCTTAGGCATATCTCAGCATGATGACTGTGTTTTGTTTGACAATGGAGAGGAGTATATAACTGCGTGTTGTGATATGCTCACAGAAAAAACAGATTTTCCGAGAGGCATGACACCTTATCAGATTGGATGGATGAGTATTGCGGTTGGACTAAGCGATATTGCAGCAATGGGGGCAAAGCCCATGGGAGTTTTATGGGCTCTTCACCTTCCAAAAGGAACTTCCCAGTCGTTCATTTCTGAGCTTGCGAGGGGGGCTGGCGAGTGTGCATCATATGCTGGAACGAGAGTACTTGGGGGGGATGTGGGCATTCAGGATGAATTAACAGTATGCACAGTCTCAATTGGTATGGTTAAAAAGGAGTACTGTGCAAAGAGAGATGGAGCAAAAGTAGGGGACTTGGTTGGGATTACTGGAGAGCTTGGTGTAGCGCCTTGCGGTCTGAGAATTTTTCTTACCGGTGCGAGTGAGAGGTGTGAAAGGTATGCAAATGAGATGGTATCAAAAGCACTCATGCCAATCCCAAGGGTTTTTGAGGGAATGGAGATAGCCAAACATTGCTCGTCCATGATGGACATAAGTGACGGACTCGCTGTTTCTTTGTACGAGATTGGAAGAAGGAGTGGTGTTGGTTTTGAGATTGACAGAGATAAACTTCCAGTTCCCGAGGGTGTGTGGATATGTATGGGTGAGGATACTCTTGACACTGTTTTGTATGGAGCAGGTGACTTTGAACTGTTATTTACAGCATCTGAAGATGAAATGTCAAAAATCAGTTCATTGCTGGACATCACCGTGATTGGCAGAACAATTGAAGGAGAAGGTGTTGTTTTCGATACTGGTGAAAAGATTGAGGACAAAGGATGGGAGGCAGTTATATAAACGTGTTAGATATCATCAATATGTACGAGTTCAGAAAACTCTATCATTCCAGCTATTGCATTACACTTTATAGGAATTCCTCTTTCCTTCATAAGAGCCATAGGGTTTGTTCCCCCCACCAATGAGAAGCCAACATGCCCATCCTCAACCGCCATATTCAAAACCTCACGATTTGCCTCTCCTACCTCAAGGACACCAGAAAATTCTATCTCAAGAAGCTCCTCGAGAACATCTTCAAGTGAATTCTTTGCGAACATAGTAACTTCATGAAAGTTAGCCAACATCTTTCCAGAGTTGTTTTTCACTACATTGTCCACCGATGTGTGAGACAACAAAGCAAGAAGGGGGTCTATCGTTGATGAGCGGTAAAGGATGATGTCTGTAAACCTTTTTGGCACACCATCCTCGACCTGTACAACCCCCCCCAATTTTGGCTTCACGGGAATCCCTTTTTTCAAAATAACCCCACAAATGGTTATACTGCAAATTGTTAAGAATTTAACATGTTCGTGTCCTTCTTCTTGGATTTTAACGTATGGTGCAACCGAAAGACCATAATATATAGCATCCTTTAAAGCACGTAGCCCATCATCCACGAATTCAACCGGCAATGTGCAGATGTTTATAATAACTTTTCCGTCCATTTTGTCTGGATCAAAAGTTGTTGAGTACATGCATTTCTCTACTTTTGCGTCTGAGAAGGTCAGCACTTCCATGGGCAGAACTACTTAACAATATTATTTATTTCTTATCTCGTACTCGTGTAGATGCTTGAAGCCTTGCTGGCGGTGATTGGTGGGTGTGTATTGGGTATGATTACGGGTCTTGTACCTGGCCTTCATCCAAATACAATCGCTTCTATTCTTTTTATTGTTGTTATCACGAGTGGGGGAAACGACTTCGTTGTACTTTTGATTCTCTCCACCTCTATCGTTCATACATTTGTCAATATAATTCCAAGTGTGCTTCTGGGGGCACCAGAAGGAGATACGGCTCTGGCAGTTCTACCGGGTCACAAACTTTTGCTTCAGGGGAGAGGAATGGAAGCAATAGAACTGTCAGCAATGGGTAGCATTTGCTCCCTCTTTGTTTCTTTTGCCCTCATTCCTTTCTTTGTAGTTTTTCTCTTTTATTTTTATGATGATATTAGACCTCATTTGTGGATGATAATCACAGGTATCGTAGCAGTCATGATACTTACTGAATTTGGAGGGCTGAAGAAAAAGTTGTATTCGTTGATTGTAATACTCTTGTCTGGATATCTTGGCATGCTTGCCTTCAACAATGAACCTCTCATGACTCCATTGTTTTCAACACTTCAGTACCTTCATGTATCAAGTCCATTGATTCCGCTTCTCAATGGGCTTTTTGGAGCATCTACTTTGGTGGTGAGTCTTGTCACAGGACGTTCATCCCTCCCACCACAAAGACACGATTTTCAACCTCCCTCGATCTCAAAGGTTAAGAGGGGAGTTATTACGGGAACGCTTGCCGGAGCTTTTGTTTCATGGATCCCCGGACTCTCTCCCTCCATTGGGACTGTATTGGCATATCTTGCAACATCCCGAAAAGAGCTCTCTAACAAGGCAGAGGATTATATAGTGGCAATATCTGGTGTGAATACATCGGATGCAATCTTCTCACTTTTGACTTTATGGTTGATAGAGAAAGCAAGAAGTGGTACTTTAATAGTTATTGATGAGCTGATGCCTTCAAGCGAATGGTCGTTGATAACAATCGTGGGGATGATGGGGGTGGTTATCCTCTCTTCGATTTGTGGATATTACACAACAATAAAAGCAGGAGGATTGTTGTCTCGTGTGTTGTCTGAGATGGATATGAGGATAATATCAGGTGGAGTCATAGTTCTTCTGGCATCAATATCATTTGTTTTTGGAGGTATTTTTGGGCTGTCTCTTTTTCTTTGTGCAATACCGATTGGCATCTTTGCAATTCTTTGTGGTGTTAGAAGGAGCAATGCAATGGGTGTGGTTCTTGTTCCAGTACTTGTCAGTTATATTAAACAATCTTTCTTACCAGTATGAGTACAATGATAGCAACTACCACCATCCCAAACGGACTCTGTGGATGTCCAGATTTCTCAGGCTGTTGATGAGTTTCGGTTGTGAAAAGCTCCTCTATATTCTGAGCTGAGGTGAAGTTTGTATATTCAAGCTGGGATAGTATCATAAGGGTTGTTTTTGCAGAAAGTCTTGCATATCCATAGTCCACTAATTTCTCAATATCTCCTTCAGCAAGCACACTTCCATGTTCATATGCACTTGCTGCAAGAATGGGCTCTATTCCAACAGTTCTCGCCTCTATAATAGAATTTTTCGCCTCCTCTTTATATCTTTCAAGTTTACCGTTCACATCACTGACTCCAATAAGCTCAATAACGAGACTTGAATATACAATGGAGTAAAGGGAGTCATATATTGCTCCTGCATAGTACCCATTCTTAAATTCTGTTTTTGCATCTTCTATCTCTTTATTTGCACTCAACAAGTATGGTCTCAACCCTACCGCGCCACTCTCATCAGCCAAGGTCTCTGAATATGCTCCTATTGATTGAGCCTGACTTAAGTACTCACCAGCAAATCCTCTTAATTCACTTTCTGTGAAGTTTTCAACTCCTGAAGTTTGGGCAAGTCTTATCCACCATTTTGCACTTCTGGCTCTTTCATAGGCATAGGATAGCAATTTTATCTGGTCCTCTGGGGATTTTGAAGTTCTTGCCGCCTCAAATAGGCTGTTAGCCTCCTGAAGTCTACTCTCAGAAGCTCCAACTCCTTCTATATTGAGTATAGCTGCATTCTCTTTTTCTTGATTGACTTCATTCTCGGTTTGGGTTATTACGGATGAGACTTCATTCTGAAGATTCATAAGATATTCATTTTTGTTTGAGGACTTCATATAGTTGGAAGTGTACTCGATCTCTCGGAGGTTTATCAATATATTGAAACTAAGAGACGTGGATGCATAGTAGTATCCTTCCCCGTACAAAGTTCTGGACCTATTAATAAGTTCTTTTTGTGATTCAAGGTCATTTTGTAGGGAAGAGACTGCAATACTACCAACTTCTTCGTATCTTGTATCAACTTCGTTTAACAGCATCTCAGCAAGTGGCTTCATCATGTTTTGATACTGGGTCGTTATTACTGTGCCATTGTACTTCTTTTCCGGTATTTTGTACCCAGTGAATATTTCCACAGCATCTCTTATGTCTCCAACTTCCACAACCTCTACACCCAGCTTGTTCCCGAGTTCCACAACATCCACGTTCTTTGTTCTTTCACTTATCAAAATGAATGGTCCCTGTTTTTCCTCGACCCTCTCAACAACCTGTACAACCCTCTGCCCCTTTGGTATCAAGAAGACATTTGCACCACTTTTTGCAGAAGCCTCAAGTTTGGATGGTATTCCACCCACAGGACCTATAGAACCATCTGGGTTTATCATCCCTGTCAGTACGACGTCATCTCTTAAACTGAGGTTTAGAAGGGATGCTATGGTTGCAACAGTCATTGCAGCTCCACCAGACGGTCCCCCCACTATTGGCGTATCCACCTTAAGGACATAGTAGAAGTCATAGTCTTGGTAGTTCAGTCCGAGTACATCACACGCTACGATGGCTGCAAGTCTGGCAGAACCTTGCATATCAACTTGTGTGAATGGATAGGTATCGACGAATACGTATCCACTACCTTTCGTGGTATATACAAGTAGCTCTGTCAGAACTCCCTCCTCCCCTTCGGGAGATGTATAGACTGCAGGCAACTTTACATGTTTGAATTCATTTTCCTCAATGAGAGCACCCGAGTAGGGCATAAGAAAAAGTATCAACAACATCATCACAATGGATATCGAGAGTTTCATGTTCCCACTCTTCATCTCAACCTCTTCACTTTTTCATAAAAAGCATTTTCGCCTATCTTCACAAACCGAGCTGGGACATCATATTTTGTTACAACGAGCCTCTCTCCCATTCGTATGCTTTTTGCGTATTGACCATCAACCACAACAAGAGCTTCTTTATTTATGAGCAGTTCAACTGCTATTGTGCTTTCCATTGAGACAACCTATGGTCTTGCAGAGAGCTTGAATGGAGCAAGTGGAACAATAACAATTCCCTGAACGTTGGGGTCAACGATCGGACCTCCTGCACTCATCGCATATGCTGTAGAGCCAGTTGGTGTCGCAATCACAACCCCATCTGCCCCCAGTTCATCCAGTCTGAATCCATCTACATATATGCAGTATCTCAGCATCTTGGCCGGATATGCCGTTATCATAACAACTTCATTCATAGCAGGTGGCAACGGTGTGTTGTTTATGGAAACTGAGATTCTTGATCTTTCTATTGTCTCAAAGCCATCGAGAAGTTCATCAATCACTTCCACTGCCCTATCTCTTGGAACATCTGTGAGAAATCCAAGTGTGCCCGTATTTATTCCAAGAACCGGTATTCTCTTGTTAGTGAGTTTCTGAAGGGCTCGGAGTAGGGTACCATCCCCACCAATACTTAGCAAAAGGTCAACATCCATTTTTCCAAGGGGTATTCCCTTCATTCCAATCCGTGGGGCTACATCGTCCTCTATTACCACTTCTATACCTTTTCCTTTCAGATACTCACACAGATTTTTTGCAACAGAAAGGGCGTCTTTATCCCACTTTGAGGTTATGCCAACCCGTCTAACAGTCATTTAATGGAATTTATTGCTTGTGATATATAAGATGTTATGTTAGCTCAAAAATAGAAAAGATGTTAAAAAAATGACAATTTCAAATTCGTTTTGAATTTTTACGCCCGGACCGGGATTCGAACCCGGGTCAGAGCCTCGACAGGGCTCTATGCTCGGCCCCTACACCATCCGGACTCAAACCAGCCTTTACTTTTTTAAGATTTTAAGTTTTTCTATGTATAGGTGGTCATTTGCTTGACTTAATAATAGATGCAATGTGGTTAATGCTCCCCGCATATGCTGCAAACTCATCTGCAGTAATGTTTGGTGGTGGAACTCCAATAGACCTTGGAAGGAATTTCATGGATGGGAAAAGGGTTTTGGGAGATGGGAAGACAGTTCGTGGATTTGTTGGAGGTGTTTTGTTCGGAGTGTTGGTGGGGCTACTTCAGATATACATCAGCCATTACATCCAATTTTTCTATCACTCACTGCCTTCTATACCTGTGTTAGCTATTTTTTGTCTTTCAGCAGGAGCGTTGTTTGGGGACATGATAGCAAGTTTCATAAAACGTAGGATTTCTCTCAAACCTGGCTCTCCCTTCCCAATTGTTGATCAGCTTGACTTTGTGGCTGGTGCTTGGATTCTGTTGATAATCGTGATGCCAGTCTGGTTCTATCAAACTTTCACTCTCAAAATAATCTTGGCAGTGCTGATTATAACCCCTGTCCTTCACTTCCTAACAAACATTCTCGGGTACCTTATGGGAAAGAAGAAGGTTCCATGGTAACAGTAAATTATTTATCACATCTTTTAAATGATGATGAGGGATTTGAATGGCGGAGTTCAAAGTAATTGTTTCTGACCCACAGAGTGGAAGAGCATACCAGATAACGGTGTCTGGAGCAAAGGCTGACACACTCATAGGAAAGAGAATCGGAGATGAATTTTCAGGGGATGTAGTTGGGCTTTCAGGTTATATTCTCAAGATAACTGGCGGCACAGATAAGGATGGATTTCCGATGAGACCAGATCTCCCTGGCCCACAGAGGAGGAGAATCCTTGTCTCAGGTGGGATTGGATACAAACCCAAGAAAAAAGGTGTCAGGAAGAGGAAGACATTCAGAGGTAATGAAATATCTGCAGATATTGTTCAGATAAATGTTGTTGTTTCGAAGAGTGGTGCCACACCAATAGATAAGCTTTTGGGAGTTGAGAAAGAAAGCGAGAAAGAAGAGGTTGGAAAACCATCTGAAGATTAAATTTAAAACATCAAAAAATATCACCAAAAAGGGTTTTTATCTCTTTACACATCTTTTCAAGCTGAATGTTTGTAAATTTTAAAACTTCTTCTCCCTTTTCAGTAAGAGTATATATTTTCTTCTTGTTGCCAATGCTTTTTGACTCTATGTAATTCATCTTTTCAAACTTGGAGAGTATTGGATAAACAGAGCCGGGAGAAGGCTCCCATGTGTTGTCTGTCAACTCTCTTATCTTTTGTATGATGCCATATCCGTGTGCAGGCTCCTCAGCCAGTATTCTGAGTATCACAAGTGCCAGAAAACCCTTCCTCATCTCTCTCAACCACTTCTCATTCCTAAACATCAAATCAACTATATCTCAACATCTTTAAATATTATACCCCGAGTGTCATTCTCAAACTGTTTCTGATGGCTGGAGCAAGTCCGAGGACTATGATGGCTAACTTCACAATGTTCCGCACTTCAGATTTTTCACTGTCTATCATGTAAAGCACGGGAATGAGAACCAGTACTTTGAGGGGATACATCACGAGAGCGGTATTACTCATACTTATCAAAGCTCTTGGTACAACATGTTTTTCCACATAGCCAAGTATATCCACGCCGATGTATGTGGAGGTTGCGTCTATCATATGACACCACAAAACAGCCAGGTTTATTGGGGTCGCCATCTTCTTCAGAAGAAACCTTAATGGGATCCATATCACAATAAAAACAAGCGTGCCAGCCAGAATAACCGTTGGAATCACCCAGGCTCTTTCTACACATCCCTCCGATAGGAAAACAAGTGCGATGAGGTCATATAGGATACCTATCCCAACAAAGAGTTTGATGTCTTTTTTGCATAGGGTCAGTGGCGGTAATGTGAGGGCGAAAACGAGGAAGTATATTAGAGGAGTTATGAGCATATAGCTTATGGGTGGGGACACAATTTCCATGTCCTCTATGACCCTCAACAACGAGCCAAGAATAATGTATGGGATCAGTGAGACAACGAATCTGTCGTCTATGGCTATATCAAGACGTTTAAGAAGTTTGTATATGAGAAACAATGAGAAACCGAGGATTATAGCCCAAGTGATAGTATTTACGGGATTGTATCCAGTATCATATATAATGGGTTCTACATAATATTTATACACGAAATTCCACATATCCTCTGAGTTAGGGGGATTATATTTGAATTTTGTCGAGAGCGAGAAAGGACCAAAGAGGATGTAGCTACCAAGAGAAATCCTCATTGGAAGAGGGGTTATAGATGAGATTCCAGACGTTTGCAAAAGAGTGCTGACCACATCTGATGAGTATTCTGTGTTGGTTGTTGCAGATAAAATGACTTTGAAGGTAGCCGGTAATAGGACTATCGAGTGTTTGGAAGATAAGGGAATTCCCGTACACTTTGTGTTGATAGAGAGGGCATGTGAAGGAGATGTTAAGAAGGTAGGGGAGATGGTGGGGGAGGTTGGAGATGTAAGATTGATGGTAGCTGTTGGAGGAGGGAGCGTTATAGATGTTACGAAATTGGCATCAGTTCGTGTAGGATGCCCCTTTATAAGCGTACCAACAGTTGCATCTCATGATGGTATAGTTTCATCAAGAGCTTCACTCAGAAACAAGAAGGGAAGCATCTCTATCGAAGCACAGCCACCAATTGGAGTTGTGGCAGACACTGAAATAATCGTTAGTGCCCCTTACAGGTTTTTAGCGGCGGGATGTGGGGACATAATATCAAATAAGACTGCGGTTCTTGACTGGAGACTCGCTCACAGACTGAAAAATGAGCCGTACAGTGAATATGCATCTGCACTTTCTGAGATGACTGCCACTATTATTCTCAACTCAGCTGAAAGTATAAAACCGAATCTTGAAGAGTCTGTTCGTGTGGTTATGAAGGCTCTTGTATCGAGTGGTGTCGCAATGAGCATAGCAGGTAGCTCACGTCCAGCAAGTGGCTCAGAACATAAGTTCAGTCATGCACTTGACATTATTGCACCGAATCCTGCATTACATGGAGAACAGTGTGGTGTGGGGAGCATCATGATGATGTATCTGCATGGCGGAGACTGGATGACAATAAAGATGGCTCTTGAAACGATTGGGGCACCCACAAACGCAAAGGAACTTGGGGTGAAAGAGGAGTATATAATAGAGGCTCTGATAAAGGCTAAAGAAATACGTCCTGAGAGGTACACCATCATAGATGGAGGTATCACAGAGGAGGCTGCAATGACACTTGCACTCAAGACTGGGGTGATAGAGTGATGTATGATGAGGAGGTCTATGAAAAGTACAGGAAGGCGGGCGAGATTTTGAAAGAAGTAAAAAATGAAGCAATTCCGATGATAAAAAAAGAGGAAAGCATTCTAAAAGTTGCAGAGTTTGTGGAGAAAAAAATCATCGAGATGGGTGGAGGAATTGCATTTCCATGTAATATTGCCCGTAATGAGGAGGCAGCCCACTCAACACCGCAGAGAAATGATAAAAGAGTCTTTGAAGATGATATGGTAAAGCTGGACATAGGAGTTCATGTTGATGGTTATATAGCAGATTCTGCTATCACGATAGACCTTTCAGGAAATTCCGAGCTTGTTAGAGCTTCAGAAGAAGCTTTGAAGGCAGCGATAGAAATTATAGAAGCGGGTATAAACACTTCCGAGATTGGGGATGTTATAGAGACAACAATAAAATCGGAAGGGTTCAGACCGATATATAATCTGACCGGGCATGGTCTCATGAGATACATACCTCATGCCCCGCCCCCCATACCAAATAGAAAAGTACCTCAAGGTGTTGAACTTCTGGAGGGCGTTGTTATAGCGATAGAGCCTTTTGCAACAGATGGCGTGGGGAAGGTTGTGGATGGTGAGAAGGTTGAAATATTTCAGACAGTCTCGAATAGTATGGCGAGGTTGCCCATGGTGAGAAAACTACAGAAAGAGCTCAAAAAATATGAGACTCTACCATATGCAAAAAGATGGCTTCCCCCTGAAAAGCTTGAGTTTGCCCTCTCTAATCTTCAGAAGCTCGGTATCGTGAGAGGGTATCCTGTGCTTAAGGAAGTGAGTGGTGGTCTGGTATCTCAGGCTGAGCATTCGTTGATAGTATTGGATGGTGGGTGTGAGGTGATAACATAAGTGATAGGCTCTGTGATTGAGGTTAGGGGAGACGACATTTATGTTGTCTCTGGTAGTAAAGAAAGAGGAAGGATAGATATAGGGACATTTGTTAGAATAGGCTCTACAGTGGGGGTGGTGATAGATTATCTGAATTCAGTGAGAGATGAACTTCTTCCATATATGAGTACACCCTACAGAGAGAGGTATGTTCCTTATGAGAGGGAATATGACACTCTGCAATATATTGTGCTTGGGATAGGGTGTCCATCTCAGCATGGAATTGAACCTCCACTCATGATTAGAGTCGGTGAGGAGGTTGTACAACTCACAGATGAAGAGGTGATACAACTTCACAGAAGATTTGGAGCTTTTTACGTAGGGGAGAATATTCACAGAATTGGTAGAGAAGCCATCATGAAAATTTTAAGTAAGCTTGAAAATCTACTCCCAGAGAGAAAGGAAGAAATTAAGGCAATGAGAAAACTGATTAAGTCACACTTTTCTTCCGGTAAATCAAGTAGTATATAACCATGCCTATCACAGCCAATATCCCCACATATATGGTTCCAGTGGAGCTACCTAAAGCGTAACCAACATAGACAAGGAATGATACCCAAATCCCTGCTCCTATCGCCGTGAAAAATAAAAATTTCATCAAATTCATTTGAGCGATACCTGGGGGGAATGATATGTACTGTCTCACCCCAGGGATTAGTCTGCCAAAGAATGTTATTGCTTCTCCATGTTTTTCAAACAATCTCTCAACCCATTCCAGTCTGCTCTTTGTTATCATAAAGTATTTTCCATACTTGTAAAGGAATGGTCTTCCCATCCTTCTACCAAGCATGTAGTTGAACAATGCACCACACACACTACCTCCCAGACCACTAACTATTGAAGCAATTGGGTCCAGATGTCCTTGGTAGCTGAGATATCCTGCAGGTATCATGACAGCTTCCGATGGGAATGGAAAGAAAGAACTTTCGAGAAACATCAACAGAAATATCCCAGTGTATCCCATATCAAGCAAGAGTTCGAGTAGTGAAGATATTATGGAAGATAACATCGATTGATAAATGATTTAAACATATAAAAGAGATGGTGGTGTATGCTAACAAAGAAAGAGGGGGAGATTGCTGTAAAACTGGCAAGAGAATCAATCGAGAAATACCTTAGGGGAGAGAATACAGAGGTTGGAGATTTGCCCCCAGTTTTTAATGAGATGAGGGGAGTGTTTGTAACTCTCAAGAAAACGGACAACTCACTCAGGGGATGTATAGGATATCCTTATCCTATAAAGAGATTGAAGGATGCGATAGTTGACTCAGCGATCAGTGCTGCCACACAAGACCCAAGATTTCCGAGCGTGAGGCTCTCAGAGATGGATGATATAGTAGTCGAAGTAACAATTCTAACCGAGCCCATGAGGCTGAAATGTCCACCAAGAGAAATACCAAACCACATAGAGATTGGAAAACATGGACTTATTGTGAAGTATGGGCCTTATCAAGGTCTTCTACTTCCTCAGGTTCCTGTAGAACATGAGATGGATGTGATTGATTTTCTCTCACATACCTGTATGAAAGCAGGCCTTCCGCCGGACATGTGGCTTGATGAGAGAGCTGAAGTGTTTCGTTTTGAAGGGCAGATATTTGAAGAGGAGAAGCCACGGGGAAAGGTGGTTGAGAAGAAGTTATAATTCAAGAGTTGCTCTTCTATTCGCCCAGCACCCTATGTTCACAGCAACCGGCAATGATGCTGTATGACAGTGAGACCACATTATTTTCACGCCAATCGCCGTTGTATCTCCACCAAGCCCCATAGGACCAATTCCAAGAGAGTTTATGCTGTCAAGGAGCTCTATTTCACAATCGCTCATGCAATCTATCGGTTTAAGCAGTGCTTTCTTAGCCAGTAATGCACACCCGTCGAACGAACTCCCCACACCAACTCCAACAATCACGGGTGGGCAGGGCAGACCTTGGGCATCATACACGCTCTTCAGAACAAAATTTTTGACACCATCTACATCAGATGGTTTTAGAATGCACGCCCTACTAACATTCTCAGACCCCGCTCCTTTTGGAAAGTATGTTATTCTGAGTACATCACCTCCCACCACATCCCACTTAATCTCTGGTATGCCCACACCGATGTTGTTGCCTGTGTTCTCTCTTGTGGTTGGATGAACGACATTTGGTCTGAGAGGTATCTTTTCCGTGGCTTCTCTTACCGCTCTCTTTATTATTTCAACGACATCAAACTCCATACTTCTCTCTTTTCCAATCTCAACAAAGAATATTGGTATGCCAGTATCCTGACACATCGGAACTTTTCTCTTTTCAGCTTCATCTATGTTTTTCAGAATGCTTCCAAGCATCAACCTCGCAACTGGGTTATTCTCTTTTTTGTAGGCCATCTTCAAAGCTGACTTTACATCATCAGGCAGATTTGTATGTGCTTCTTTTATCTTTTCAACCAATTTTTCCACAATCATCTCATCGGATGCACGCATTTTCCCCTCATCCTTACAAGCGGTTTTGATATATGTCTTCTTGCACATGGCGGGACTTCATATAGACCAACAGATATTGGCCTCTCAATAGGAACGACTCTCTTGGAGTTGGCATATGTCCCACATTTCACACACTCGTAACCTTTTCCATTTCCCTTTGACTTCATACTCTTACCACACTTGGGACATAGTGGATTTCTGAGTTCGTGGTTAACAAGCGAGACAATCTCAATTTTCTCAAGATTTAGCACATTTTCGATATATGAACCATAGACTCTAACCTCATCCCCAACTCTCAGTTCACGAACGATGTTTCTGAACTGTTTAGTTGGCTCGAATGCAGCACACTTTACCTCTTTCTCGTTTTCAATTGTAAAGAACACATGTCCCCCTCGAATGGTTGAAGGTTCGGATACAACTCTTCCCCTCACAACATACGACTCTCCTTCTTTTAGGTCTATGTTAGATGATGGATTTTGGATATGCAAATCTGTTCCTTGGTTTGTCTTGTACACAACCCAACCCTCGATGGGTTCGTGCTTCATCATGTTGAATGCAGAGATAACTGCCTTTTCAGACTCGCCCCTCACACCTAGAAGTACGGGACATTTTGTGTTTGGAACACATACAAGTTCCTTATTCACAGTATCCACGGTATCCCATGTGGATGGGTATGTTAGTTCATCCGCCTTGAAAACAGACTCCACATCAACGACTCTTTTTTCCCCCCACCTTTCCTTTTTTCTGTAAGCCAGTAATTCATATGTGTGGTCTGGTAGTACTCTGTACCTCAACTCAGGGTAGATGGTATCTACAAGGCATACAATAGCACTTGCCAATGCCCCGATTCTGCCCCTACCATTTCCTAAGTAGAAACTATCAATCGAGTATTTCTCAAGGATATTTTCAGCATCAGAGATATCAACGAAAGACCTGACACATTTCAATGGGAAAGATAGGATTTCTTCTGTTATTGAGTTGAAATCCTCGTCGATGAAAACGACTCCTGGATTTGTATTGTTACATTCAACCATCGCAAACTCCTTAATAGTATCTTTTACGATTTTTTTTATCTTCTTATTGTTTTCATTCTGTGCTCTCATCGATATTGATGCATTCCCTCTTGTCTTGAATCTCACATTTGGATTTAATCTGTATAGTATTGGATTTTCGATACTTTCCAGTCTCTCTTTTAGTACCAGTCCGAGGTATGTTGTACACATCCCGTCTGGGGAATCGGTATCGTCGATGCCGATAAACATCTCAAAATAATATAATAGGTTTATATTTATAACTGGCTATGGAGTTTTATGTTATTTGACATCAAAAAGAGGGAGTATCTTGCAAGGGCTGGCATTCTGAAATTCGAGGGAATGAGTTGTGATACCCCTACGATTGTTGTTGGAAACTTTCTATCAAAAGCGCACATATTCGAGTGCGGGAGTGCCTGGAATCCAAAATATCCCAAGAAAAAACACGAAATCGTGATATTTCCTCACAAATGTCCCCCTTCCGATTTCAAAAATGGTGATGTAGAATTGGATTGTTAGAACAAATCTATTGCTGGCAAAGTCATCTGTCCATCTAATCCTACTCTCCCTCAAACTGAATGTGGTATGTTTGTAATTGGTTCTGTTAGGAGTGTGGAAAGGGACCCATCGATTCTGTTGAAAACTGTGTTGTCTCTCAGAAAAAAGCCAAATGTTCCGATATATTTGCCTGGCATTGCAAAGCCATCCAATCTTGCTACCATAGTATTCTCAGGCATCGATTTGGTTGATGATACCGCCTGTATCATCCACGCTCTTGATGGCATATACTTCACGAGAGATGAGGAGCTTCCACTCTCCGATGTCAGTCCAGATATCATGTGCGGGTGTGAAGCATGTATTGCTCTGAGTAGAGGGTGTGAAAACAGAACAAGGTTATTGTATCTACATAATTTGTTTGTTCTCAAAAAAGAGATGGAAATCATCAGGTACAAATTGGTAAGAGGAAAATTGAGAGAATATGTTGAGGGAAAAACTGCATTTTCTGACTGGAATAATGTATTTTTGAGCACTCATGATGAGTTTTATGATGAAATAGAGCCGTTCGTTCATGTATTTTCCAAAACAAAGATTTTTGCAGGGACAGATAGAACCATAAAAAGAGTGGAAATAAGGAGATTTGTTGAACGTCTCAAAACACGCTATGAGCCAAAAGGAGAAATTGCTCTATTTTTGCCATGCTCAGCAAAGAAACCATATTCATTGTCGAGAACTCATCGAATTTTTAGAAGTATCACAGAGGATTTCGAGGTTAGTGAGTTTATTCTGACTTCTCCACTCGGTGTGGTTCCAAGAGAGCTTGAGATGGTATATCCTGCTTCTCATTATGAAATACCCATAAGTGGTGTTTGGAGTGAATGTGAATTGCAGTGGCTCTCTCAGTGTGTTGCTGACATCACGAGAAGGGGTGACTTCAAACACGTTGTTGTGCATGCAGAAGGAGGTTTTGCAGAGGGATGCAAAAGAGCCGAAGAGATACTGGGGGATGAATTTATCTATACATCCAAGGGAAATGCAACATCTAAAGAATCTCTTTCAGAGCTTAGAAATGTTCTTGAAAGTATTGCAAATCCAAAGAAAAAAGCAAATTAGGTAATTGAATGTATAAACGCGATGTTCAAGTACCAGTTTGGAGAGGATATGCTGGAGTTGATTGATAAACCGAGAGCGGTCGGAAGATATCCAAAACTTCAGCTGTTCGATGGTGACGCCCACATACTGTCTACTGTCCCAGAGTCTGGGAAGCTCTCAATATCGCTTACTATGGGAAGAAAACTACTTGAACTCAACAGATACTGTGTGGAGATAGAGGATTTCATACCTCACGGCTCTATCATGGCAAAGGGTATTCTGAACGCATGCCCATCGATAAGGGTTGGGGATGAGGTTATCTTTCATGGGGGTCGTGTCTATGGCGTTGGAACTGCTTTGATGGGTTCGCATGAGATGGTAGCATCAACCTATGGTCCTGCAGTGTCTGTCAGAAAATATGAGGTGATGGAGAAGAGGTGAATTTTGTGAGAGGCATGCGTATAAAGGTCTCTTACATACCTATCTACCTCAAATGTCAGAGAATGTTTAGGTTGCTTGCGGTAGGGCATGAGTATGAGGTAGATGTTGGTTTACTTTTGCATCTTGCTCAGAAGGAATGGGGACTGAGATATCCAAGGATTCTGAAAGAGTTCGATGGCTCAGAAACTTCAGAGCTTGAGAAACTACTTCTCAAGGCTCTTGCAGGTGTAAAACATGATATATCTCATATACATTCAGTTTTTAGAGATGTTGAGAAAGAGGATTTTGAGCAAGTGTTTCAAAATCTTGAAAAGAGAATACCTGAAATATCATGTAATCTCGTTTTAGTCGATGCACGTAGTATATTTCCAGTACAAACTGATGTTTTTCTTAGTTCGAAAGAGATAAGTGGTGTGGTAGATAAAATTGTGATCATAGATGGTTCTTATGCACCCTCTCTTATAAAGACACATCATCCCCCTTCGATAGGAGTGTGGAAAGCTGATAGGCTTCAGGCAACTGCATATGCAATGCTACTTGAGGATGAGATGGACATAAGAATCGAAAAGGCACAGATAGAGTATGTTTCGTGTGGTATTGCAAGAGACTTTCCAGTAAAGACAGCTGATAGAAGAAATGTTATCAACTGTCTTGAAGACATGAAAGCAACGCTCGAGCAAGAAAGAGACAATAGAAATGAGAAGATGTGTGGAGGCTGTCCTCTCAGGAAGATATGCAAGTGGGATGATTATTGAGGGAGTAAAGCTTATATCTTGAGATTCCTTAAAAAATAAGGGGCGCCAGTGGTGTAGGGGTTATCACCAAGCGTTGCCAACGCTTAGACTCGGGTTCGAATCCCGACTGGCGCATTTGTGGTTGACAAATTTTTTTAAAAAATTGAAATTGGGTGCGTAGAACACTCATATTTTAACAGTCCATATTTTCATATGCTTTGGATGTTCAATGAGTTAACAATCTCTCCTCGTATTTCTTTAGATGCTGGGCTGCTTGAGTGATGTCCATGAATAGCTTCTCAACCCTTTCCACATCCTCTAACACAACTTCTTCTCTCTTCTGACTCTTTGCATTTTGAGCTGCAAGACTCAGCAGTTGTGAGGAGTATCTGAGTGATGTCTTAACACCAATATCTGTAAGTCTCTCAAAAGCCTCTTCACTGACTTTCAGTCCCTCCTCCTTTGCCCTTATTTTCAGTATCTCTCTTATACTTTCTTTGTCATATTCCTCAGTTCCAATTATAACCGACCTGTCTATGAGATCAAGTGGGAACCCAAGCGGTGCTACAACATCTGTACCTCTGATTCTGCTCATTCCTCTGTTTGTTGCCAGTATTATTATTGGCACAAGCTCACTTTCAATTGCTCTGCCTAGGAAACTGAAAGCTTCAAGGTCGAGGAGATGAGAATCATCTATGAAAAGCACACCGGGATGTATAAATGCTCTCCCTTCATCCACCCATTTCTTCACCTGCTCATCAACAGCCCTTCTGATTTCAGGGTCTATCTCTTTGGACTCAACAGCTCCAAACAGCAGAGAGAACATAGAACCACTCCTTCTGCTGTTCATTTCGTCCAAATCATTTAGTGTGAGCGTATAAACGAACTCCTTTTCTTTCAGAACAGGTCCATCTGGCAATGGAACTTTTTTACTAACATCCACGTCATATTTTCGTTCTTTACTCTCGCTACTTATTCCCAAGCTTACAACTCTACCGGTCTCTGCATCTATCTGGATAACATGTCCAGTTGTTATATCGTTTTGTATTATTTGTTGGGCAATTGACCCTCCTGCCTCAATTGTCCTCTCCTCATCTTTGGTTTTTAACGTAAGTCTTACGCTTTCAGGAACCTTCTGGTATGGATTGTATGGGTGGGGGACTGTCTGTATATCCATATCTATGAGCTCACCCTCATACACTCTTCTGTTTTCGTGAATTTCAACTCCGATTGCTTTTCTGATTGCTTCCATGAGTATCTCGGTCTTCTTACGCTCACTACTGTATATTTCACTCCCACTTAACTGTATGAACGGAACGTCATATCCCAGTTCTCTGGATATCCCCACCGCTATGGCAGTCTTTCCAGTTCCTGGAGGTCCAGCTATGATTACAGTCTTTCCACTTAGCTTTCCTTCTTTTATCATCTGAACAATTAAACCTGCTGCCTCTCTTGCTCTCTCTTGTCCCACCATTCCATCAGCACACTTTTTTGCTTTTAGGTCTCCATCAAGTCCCAGACCCTTGATATGTGTGTGATAACCTATGCGCTCAAACCGACCTATGGCTTTTGGTACTTCTCCAATCACCATAGTTATCACCCAAAGTGAGAGTAAAATTGTACGCCGCCAACAGGACTCGAACCTGTGACCATCTGGTTAACAGCCAGACGCTCTACCAACTGAGCTATGGCGGCTCCATCTTTTATGGGCTTGCCCGCTATTGTTTTAGCAAGCCCCTTATCAATTTTGACAGGTTGATGTATTTAGACTTTACGCTCTTCAATGTGTCTTCATCCAGATACACTGTTGTCTGTACCCGGTTTTTGTTGTGGGCGTGAGCTCACATAACCGAGCTTCACATTTCTGGTGATGAAAGTGTTTTGGAGGGGAATACACCCCCCATATTGCATCAAACAATTCCACGTTTTGCAGGAATTATCTTTTCATCCACTGGCTTTCCATACGGGCAAGCCAGATTACAAATGGTACACTCCATGAAACCACGTTCAGTTATGCGCCGAATATACTTCTCCCACTCCTCATCGATGTCTCTATCAAGTTCGTGAGCGACCACGCACTTATCATATATCACTTTTTCACCGGGTGGCACACCGAACGAAGGGCCAGGTATGATGGCGTTGTAGGGACATGCCTTCACACAGAGTGATTCTTCTTGACACAAGGGTTGTTCAGCACACAAATCTCTGGTAAATGGTTCGTCAGGCTCGAGCTCGGCAGTGGTAAGCAAACCAATCCATCGCACTCGTGGACCATATTCTGGAGTGATTACCTGAGTATTGTGACCAATGAAACCCAATCCCGCAAGCTGTGCAGCCACCTTTAGATGTACAGCATGCGTAGGCATTGCATTGATGCCTTTTTCTTCCCAGAGCCAGTGCGCTACCCTCCATGCTCGTGTTTCAGTAACTTCATAGTAGAGATTGTAGTACTCTGCCTCTCCCCCAGTGAAATCACCCGTGCTGGGTGTGGCTACCGCGGTATTCAACCCCTCATCCCACACCACAAAACCCATCACCACCAGAGACTTGGCATCGGGCATAACCTCTGATGGTCGCATGAGTCCACGGTCAGGTGGGAACTCAACGGTTTCTACTTTCTTGATGTCAGAAACACCACAGAGAGAGAAACCCATTTCAAGAGCCTTCTGCTTGATTTCTTCTTTCAGATTCCCCAACTCACTCCCTCCTCCATAGAAATTTTCCTTTATTATATCATCAAAAGTATTTAAATGTTTTGAATGGAAATAAAAGCCTATTTTCAATCGATTTAACCGATTCCATGTCAACAGTGCCTTCTCTACATATGTCCTCACCTTCACATTCGTGATACTATTTCAGAAGGATTCTCAGAAAAGTAAGATTGGAAGGAGGGTATTATGAGGAGGTTGAAGGTAGCCCGGCCAGGATTCGAACCTGGGTCGCGAGGTCCAGAGCCTCGCATGATTGACCACTACACTACCGGGCTTCATATTGCTAATGCCCCTTGTGAGCAAAGCTCTCCTACTACGTCTTTGTATGTTATAATTCCTTCGTATCCCTTTTCTCCCTCCACCACCACCCATCTTCTCCCACGACATCCAAATTGCCTTATTACATCATGAAGTAGGGCGTCTGATGATACCTTCACAAAATTCCTGTTTGCAAGAGTTTTAACTTTTATGTTCTCTCTTCCTTCCAGCATTGCATTTGCCAATATTCTTATGTCTACTACACCCACCATCTCATCATTCTCCATAACCATTGCCACGCCAGCATCATTTTTGATGAGTACTTTTAGAGCCTCTCGAACGCTTGAGTTTGCATCTATACTCAATCTTGTCTTCCTACATGATGCTGCAGTCTTCTTTGGAACAGACAACATTTCAGATATCTCATACACCAATGTGTTTCTTACATCGTCCCTCCCAATGACCCTCCCTTTTATAATGAGCTTATTCACAGGGGTAGGACCGATCTCAATGATATCCCCGTCTTTGAATTCTTTGATACTCCCCAGCATCCTCGCAATGCCATGACATTTGAAGGGATGTCTCACAGTTGTGAAGCCCAACTCGAGAACACTCAGACCCTTTATTAGTTCACCATTTCTTCTAACAGGTACAAAAGCCTCACCCTCGATTTCCCCTATGGAGAGTACATCATACGCCAGAGTTGTTGCACTGTATCCTCCTTTTGGACCAGGCACACCCTCAACCAGTCTCAAAGCTTTTAGAGATTGCATCTGATTTCTAATCGTTCCAGGATTTCGGTTTATCAGTTTTGCAATATCCTCTCCTTTAACATTAGCACCTGACATCCTTTGTAGAGTTATCAAAGCTGTGAGTATTTCTATCTGAATGGGGGTTAATTCCATTGCCTGAAACTTAACATTAATATTAATTAAAATTTGTGTTCATTATGATATTCTTTTGATAGCCTCCTCAATCCTTGATAGCGGTCTTGTTAATGCAAACCTGAGATATCCTTCCCCATATTCTCCAAAACCAACTCCTGGCGTTGCAACAATTCCATACTTCTCAAGCAACCTCTTACAGTAATCAATAGAGCTTGTTCCATCCTTTATTTTTGCCCACACATAAAAAGTTGCCTTAGGAATATGTGCTTCGAGTCCAAGAGTCTCCACCAGTTTAAGCATTTCCTCTCTTCTTTCGCGGTACACCCGTATGTTCTCCCTCACACAATCTTGAGGACCAAGCAGAGCTTTTATACCAGCCCTCTGTACAGCCTCAAACACTCCCGAGTCAATATTTGTTTTAACCATACCCAGTGCGTTTATTGTTTTCTCACATCCTACTGCGAAACCTATCCGCCACCCCGTCATGTTGTATGTCTTGGAGAGCGAGTGAAACTCTATCCCAATTTCTTTTGCACCTCTGACCTGAAGAATACTCGGTGCTTTATAACCATCAAACACTATTTCTGAATATGGATTGTCGTAGCAGATGAGTATGTCCCATTCATAAGCAAATTCAACAACTTCTCTCAAGAACTGTTTGTCTGCAACTGCAGTTGTTGGGTTGTTTGGATAGTTTAAAAACAAAAGTTTAGCTTTCTCTCTCACGTCTCTTGGAATTTTTTCCATTTCTGGAAGAAATTCATTATCTTCAAACAAAGGAATCGAATAAGGCACACCATCTGCCAATATTGTGGAGTTCTTGTACACTGGATAACTAGGGTCTGGAACTATGCTGATGTCTCCAGGGTCAAGAAATGCGAGAGGAGTATGCGCAATCCCTTCCTTCGAGCCTATGAGTGCTATAACCTCTCTTTCTGGGTCAAGATGTACACCAAACACTTTTTTGTACCATTTTGCAACCGCTTCTCTGAACGATGGCATGCCAACATAGGAGGGATAGTGGTGGTATGCAGGATTCTGAACAGCTTTTATCATCTCCTCAACTATATGTGGTGGAGTTGGCAGGTCTGGGTCTCCCACTCCAAAATCTATCACATCTACTCCTTTTTCTCTCAGCTCTGAAACAGCCTCGTCTATTGATGCAAAGAGATATTTTGGAAGTGCACTCAACCTTGAGGATATCATCATCAGCACATCATTTTAATGTTTTATTAAACTTTTGAGCTTTTTCAAGCACTGGTTTCTCAGCTCTTTCTCATTAAGTATGGCATTATATTCCATGCATTGATTTTACCAAGCTTTCCTTTAGCACATTCCTTTTCACAGAACTCCTTAACGTCATCTTTATCATCCTTCATTATGGCGAAAGGGACGGGCTCGCTTGTGTGTATCTTCAGACTCACTGGGGTGTAGTGGTCTGTGATAACAACCATTGCAACATCATCAAATGCAGAAATACCATTGAGCACAGTACCAACAACAAACTTGTCGAAGTTTTCTATTGCCTTTATCTTTGCCTCCAGATCCCCAAGGTGTGAAGCTTCATCAGGTGCCTCAACATGCACTATTGCAATATCCTCTCTCTCAAGGCATTCCAATGCCGATTCTGCTTTTCCTTTATAATTTGTGTCCAAGAATCCAGTTGCCCCCTCTACCTTTGGGGTCTCAAGTCCTGCAAGTCTACCCAACCCTTTTATAAGGCTTACAGCAGAGATAACGCATCCATAAAGCCCATATCTCTCTGGATAAGGTTGGAGTTCTATGGCTTTTCCAGAACCCCAAGGCCATGCATGAGTAGCATTTGTGGGTATATTGTACTCTCTCTTTGCTCTTTCTATTATCTCTGATGATTTGTTTATTATCTCGATTAATCTATCAGCATCTTTTCCGGTTGGGAGTTTATCTTCAATCCTCTCTCCGATAACATCATGTGGAGGAAAACAGGTTGCACTCTCTCCAAAGTTAGCTACCATGATATGTCTATAACTCACTCCGACATAGAATTTTACGTATGGGATACTCTAATCCAAGGCTTTTATGAGGGGCTCAGCATCGTGTGTGTTGATGTGTCCTGCACTGTAATCTGTGATTATCCCCCCCTCGACGGTGATAAGATTACATCTGAATGCGACATCCCCTCTTTTCACAGGTACTCCAAGACCCGCTGCCTCAATTGGGCCCCTGCCTGTATAGTATTCCTTGGGGTCATATCCAAAAATGGACATGTTTGCAACATCACTTCCCTTCGGCATTCCATTGGGTATCGTTTGAGCAACTCCACACACACTCTTTCTTGCAATCTCATCCATGTTGGGGGTGTATGCGATTTCCAGAGGAGTACCACCCAGTTCAGGTATGGGATAGTCCCCCATTCCATCCCCTATCAGCACAGCGTATTTCATCGGAATGAGATGAGTTGGTGCATATATAACGATATCTACATCAAATATTACGAAAAAGATTTTTAGTGATAGAGGTATTTATGTATGGGTGCTTTAATGCGGGGCTTCTTTGTTATTCTACTTCTGGGTCTGGGTATTCTAACTGGGTCGGCATTAACAAATGACGATATAATATGGCACAGCTCAATTGAAATATCTCCTAACCAGCATATCAATCTCTTACAGGATTACAGTCTCTTTGTTGGTGAGCTGTCAGCATTGGAGGATGGAGCCATTGTCAATCTGTATGATGGAGATGAGTTGATTACAAGTGATGCGGTGTATCCTGGTCATCCCTTGATCTACAAAAGAGATGGGAAGATTATTTTGAAGGTTGAAGGTAGTAAGTATAGAAAACTAACGATAACACAGTATCTCGATGATATGAAAGATGATGTGAGTTATCTCTATACAGGTTCGTTTGCTCTCGGAGAAGGAGAGGCGCAGAAGTTGAGGGGGGACATGGAAATAAGGTTTGTTGAGATTAGGAACGGGGATGTGGAAGTCGAGTTGCATGTTGGAGGATACAGAGTTTATGCAGAGGAAGTTCCCGTGGGTGGCTTTTTTGGATATGCTGAGGAAAGTGAGGAAGGAGATGAGTTGGATGGTGTGGTATTTGGGGTTGTGGAGGATGTGACAGAAGAGGATGGCAAAAAAATAGCCCTCATATCAATCAAGCAGTTGAGAGAGCCAACAGTGAGGATTTATGAAAATTGTACACTCTCGTTAGAAGTGGACTCTGAGAGAAATATTGTATACATAACTCCCCCCTCGTCTGAAATGTTCAAAATGCTCAAAGTGTATCTTGATGATGTACTCATAGACTCTCGTGAGATGGCACAGGCAAATGTGTACACTGCATATATACCCGACTTATCTCCGGGAAGACACACTATCAGAGTTGTAGTTCAAATAGACAATAGCGTGTGTTCAAAAGAAGTTAGTTTCTTTGCAGGAATGTCCCCGCAAGAACCTAAGGAACAGGAGATAGTGAGTCAACCCGAGGAGCAATCACAAATACCACCATCACCAGCATCCCCACCAACCTTACCATTCGTTTCAGTGGTGGTGGTAGTTCTCTCTCTTTGTATCTTTATGTTTCTCAGGAGGTTTGGTAAATGATTGTTGTACCCGGTCCATCTTCCCAGTCTCTCTCTTGTAGAGTCGGGAGAGAGGGAAATTTTGAGGTAATTGATATGGAGTATTCGAGATTTCCAGATGGCGAGGGTTATCTTAGGGTGTGTGGAGAGGTTGAGAATAGAGATGTGGCAATAGTACAGAGTACGAGGTTTGACCATGAGTTCATATCTTTACTTCAGCTGATAGATGCGTGTGAGAATGCTCATCGCATCATCGTAGTGATACCATATATGGGATATGCAAGACAGGACAGACAATTTAAGGCTGGTGAGCCAATATCTTCAAGGGCGATTGCAAGGTCTATAGAAGCTGACGAAGTGATACTCATAAATGTTCATAGCGAGCTTGTGATGGATTACTTTATGTGCGATGTGACGAATTTAGATGCATCGAGACTTCTGGGGGAATATTTTTCCAGAATGGATTTATCTGACCCTCTTTTTGTGGCACCAGACGAAGGAGCAATCTCTCTTGCTGAAGAAGCTGCAGCTATTCTCCATACTGATTATTCTTATTTCAGAAAGAAGAGGATAAGCCCCGAGGAGGTGATTACAAGCGGAGATATGGATGTAAAAGGGAGGGATGTGGTTCTGATAGATGACATAATCTCAACGGGCGGAACGATGGTTGAAGCTATTCAGAAACTGAGAGAAGGGGGAGCGAGGAGCATATATGTCTCATGCATTCATCCGGTCTTTGTTAGGAATGCAATACTAAGACTTTATCGAGCTGGAGCTGAGGAGATAGTATTCACCGATACGATAGAGAATTCCCAGTACAAAGTTAGTGTTGCCCCGATAATAGCAAGACATCTTAGGTCATGAACGTCTTGCATAGTGTCTTGCATATATGCACTCTCCTGACAAGATTCTCTCCATGCCTTTGTCAGTTTTTACTACTAAAGCCCCCTTTGAGTCAATACCAGTTGCAACACCCTCTATTGTCTTATGAACAGTTTTTACAACAACCTCACGTCCAATTGTGTCAGACAAACTCTTCCACTCATCCAGTATGTTGTATCCTTTTTCTAATTTCTTGTATGTTTCTTCAAACTCAACCAGAATTTCTTGGAGAAGTTTTACTCTATCAATTGGCTTACCAAGTTCATGTCTCATGGCAGTGGCATTCTCTCGTATGTCTTCTGGAAAGCTAGAGGTGTCAATATTCACATTAACACCTATCCCGACCACAGCATAATCGAGCATGTCAAGTGTTGTACTGATTTCTGTGAGAATTCCACATACTTTTTTACCATGAATTAGCACGTCGTTTGGCCATTTTATTCTTGCATCAAGTCCATATGTTCTAATACATTTTGTCACTGCAATTCCAGCAGCATGTGTTAGATGGGGAGAATCTGAAGGGGACATAGATGGCCTCAGAATGATGGAAAACCAGAGCCCCCCCATGAATGACATCCATGGTCTATTGTACCTTCCTTTCCCTCCACTTTGAGTTTCAGATACTACAATTGCCCCATGAACATCCCTGAATTGAGACGCCAGTTGTTTTGCAATCCAATTTGTCGACGTCACATCAAAGAAATGGAAAACCTTCTTCCCGATAAATGTTGTACTCAGACCCTTTAAAACGTTCTTTTTCGTGAGGATGTTCGAATGATCTTTCAACCTATACCCGAGTTTTGGGGACGACTCTATCGAGTATCCCTATTCTTTCAGAATTTTAACATACTTGCTTACGGTTGCCCTAGAAATACCCAGATGTCTACTCAACATCTCTCCAGAAACAAATTCTCTATCATAGCCATAGAGAAGCGATAACAGACAGATCGCTGTTGTCATAGCCTCACCTCACATATGAAATCACATATGAAATCCGTGTTTTCCTATGAGTGGTACAAATACCACTTCACACAGTTTTTCCATATCAAACCCATCCTCTCCCTTTTTCTTTACAAGATACAGTATCTGAGAATGACTTCCAACAGGTATTACCATCTTTCCTTTTATCTTTAACTGTTCCTTTAGCGGAGGCGGTACAGAAGGTGCTGCACACGCCACACTAATTCTGTCATATGGTGCCTCTGGCGGATATCCAAGTGTCCCATCTCCTACCACCACTTCAACCACATCATCATAGCCAGTCAATTTGAGGTTTTGTTTTGCTCTATCTGCAAGACTTTCAATTCTCTCAACTGTTATCACTTTACCTTCCTTACCAACGAGCTCAGCCATAACTGCAGCATGATACCCGCATCCACCTCCAATTTCCAGCACCTTATGCCCTTTTTGTAGGTCGAGATACTCACACATCATTGCAACCATGTGAGGGGCTGAAATAGTCTGCCCTTCTCCAATCGGCAGAGGGCGATCTTCGTATGCAAACTTCCTAACATCAGGCGGTACAAACAAATGTCTCGGTACTTTTTTCATTGCTTCAAGGACACGTTTGGATATTCCCCTCCTCTCAAGCAACCTAATCATATCTTCCTTGTCCATCTCATCACATCCACGTTTACCAGCCGACAGAACTCGCAAAAACTCTCTTAATCCGATACGCCTTTACACTCTCTCCTTCTCTACTCAAAAATCTTCCGTCTCTCAACTTTATTTTTTTAATCCTGAATGACGTTGGACCAAAAGAGTAGACTCCACCAACAGAGAAGGTCTCCTCCCCGCTAACATCGAATGAATATGGCTCAGTTATTTTTCCTTTGTTAATCGAGACCTTCAGAGACACTCTGTCTATTGCTCTTGCCCATATCGTCTCGATCTCATACACTTTCGCCTATTTCATTCTTCCATGTTCACCCTCGAGCGACGTTATCTCAACGAGACTTACCTCATCGGAATCGTCCACAACGAATTCTTCTCCCACAAGCAAAATCTCTTCCTTTCCGAGAGGTACGTGGGTCACATATGAGTTCTCACCCTTACTGACAACCACCCTCACATCCACGTTCTCCTCTGCTCCTTGCAATGGATTTTCTACCTTGTGGGTGGTGGAACATTCAATACACCTAACGACCCACATTTTGTTCGTTTTTAGCACTTTGTGTATTTTTGTTTCATTGCATGTTGGACAATATACTTCAATCTTCATATAATCCTCCACCATGCCTTATTTTTACAGCGACACCTTTCATAGCTTCCATCATCTCTCTCGCACACAACATCGCCTCACCAACCGCCAAAAGTTCATCACTCTCATCAACAACCAGCACCTCATCTCTGCCTCTTATTTCTTTATCACAAGAAACAACAAACTTCGCAAACGCACTCCTACCCTCTCTTACAAAGGGCACTGCCTCTTCTGATAACACGACTCTATGTCTCATTGGTCTGTGAAATGATTTCAACATCTCCCCGCCCCGCATACCAAGTACCAAGAGTCCATCCTTTGCCCTCAGTGTAGCTACATGTTCTCCAGACAATTTTATCTGCCTGACCCTTCCAGTGGAAGAAAATGTAAAATCCACATTATGTGGAAAGAGAACTCTCCCTGAACCTCTCCCAAACTGATAATCAGCAACCATCCTAACCTTCTTCAGAGCTTTATTATGTCGCTCGTCTTCGTCCATATTTCTCAAGCTCGCAAGTATACAAATCCAACAAAACTATCTATTATCATTATTTATAACTTTTACTTATGATGATTTATGTAGTGTGAGAACGTCCCTCCAGAATTAAGAAAGCCCATAGAAGAATTGAGATTCTTGCTTGATAGGGGGTATCCTAAGAGATATGCTGTGAAATTCGTGTCTGACCATCATCGCCTTCATAATCAGTAGAGATACATACTTTCGAGGGTTGTCCATTCAACGTCTACTGTGGAAGCGAGGAGGCGTAAAACAGTAGGATGTGATGAAGTTGGTGGGGAGATCTTGTGGATAGATGGTTATAATGTGATAATAACCGTTGAACACCTTATAACAGGAGAACATCTTTTTTTATGTGATGATGGATTTCTTAGAGATATAAAAGGGGTTTTCAGAAGTTATAAACTCACAGAATCATCGAAAAAATCTGTTAATCTGATACTGGACTTTATTGGTTATGTTAAGCCAGAGTATACGTATTTTATTTTGGATGAGAAGATATCCAAGAGTGGAGAGCTTGCAGGGTATATAAGAAGGGGGCTAAAGTCAAGAGGGATGAAAGGAGAAGTAAAGCTGTCAGATTGTGTGGATTCTGAGCTGAAGAATGTAAAAAAAGGGATAGTTGCAACTGCAGATGGTATCATCGTGGATGCTGTGGAAAAAGTGGTAGACCTCCCCACGTGTGTATAGAGGTGGTTGCATGAAGAGAATAGGAATCGTGAGTCCAAATGTTGATACAACAGTGGAATTGCTCTCAAAGTCTATTAGGCGGAAGGGTCACACCTCCGTCTACATAAATCCTCTTGAGTTTTCAGCTCACATCGGTCGAGAAAAAAAATCTTCCCCGACTTACCCAATAGACATGGCTATTATAAGAGATGTTGGGGGTGTTGAGCTAGGTACAGAGGGTGTTTCTTTCAGATTTGAGAGATTAAAGGAAATGTCGAGTGATATCCCAGTAATCAACCCCCTCGACTCCATACTTGTATGTGCAAACAAGTACCTCACCACCTCTCTTCTTCTGTCTCATGGGGTGCCAGTGCCCGAAACCCTTCTAACGCAAGATACAAATGAGGCAATAGAATTCATAGAGGAATGTGGTGATGCTGTTGTCAAACCCATCTATGGATATAAAGGAAAAGGCATCCTTAGATTTCGACCTCCCGTTGACAGGAACTTGCTTGAAAGCATATTGAAACAGAGAGGAGTTTTGTATCTTCAGAAGTTTGTCGGGAGTGGAAAAGGTGATGTGAGAGTATTTGTTGTGGGTAAAGAAGTTTTGGGCGCGGTACGGAGAATACCATCAAATAACTGGATATCGAATCTTTCACAGGGGGCCTCACCCCATCCTTTTGGTGTTGATGATGAGTTGGTGGACATCTCATTGAAGGCAAGAGAAGCTGTTGGGATTGAGTTTGGCGGTATTGATATCATCTATGACTCAGAGGGAATATATGTGTTAGAGGTGAATGCAACGCCTTCGGTTAGAGGGTTATACAGTGTTGGCATAGACCCCTCGGATAAGATCCTCAACCTCCTTCTTGATAGAGGGTGATTTTTATAGTTGGAAGTTGATAATGATTATGAGATGAGTGTGATTGTATGCATTGCAGAGGATGTTTCCAGTCTCATTGAAGAATTAATCGAACATGAATTAAAGAAAGGGAAAAAACCAGTGGTGATATCGAATCGTGATGAGTTAAAAAATAGGGCTGTAGAGTTGGGAGCAGACATCAGAGATGTCAAAGATGTTGAAGAAATACCCTCTCACCAAGTCTTGATTATAGATGCTTCAACCACACACATAACTAGTAAGTTTGATGGGAAGGTGTGGGTTGTTAGTGATGGCAAAAGTAAGTTAGAGTCTGTTGAGGCCATACACTTCATATTGGACTCCGAGGGATACTTTACACACGTTGGTGGGCAGATAGAAGGAGTTGATGTGAAGGAAGGAATGCACATAACAGATATTTTGAGAGACAGCCCAGAGAATAGGGTGCAACTTGAAAACAGAATAAAAATGCTCGAGGAAGAAGGTGTTGCAACCACAACTTTGATGCTGAGGGGAGATGAGCCAAGGTGGGTGGAAGTAAGAGAAGAAGGAGTGTGGAGAGGCAAAGAATTGGTTGAGACAGTTGGGGTGATGCGTGATATAACTGATTTAATACTTTTAGAAAGAGAGATGGAGGAGTTCGATAACAGGCTGGTTGATATTTCTACCAGAGCTGGAAGTGTTATATATAGGATGAATCTTTTAACAGCCCAATACGACTATATAAGCCCATCTATCGAAACCCTCACAGGCTTTTCTTTGGAGGACCATATGAGAGACCCAAAACTCCTTGAAAAACTGATACATCCAGAGGATAGAGGGACAGTAGACAACGGGACATATAGACTCATAAAAAAGGATGGCTCTGTGAGGTGGGTTAGGGAAAGCAGGAGAGTTGTGAGAAGCTCTTCAGGAGTTCCGTGTGCGGTTGAAGTAATTTTAACAGATGTCACAGAACTCATGGATGTTCAGGATAAGATAGACAAAGAGACAGAGGACATCAGAAGAGCAATAGAAACGGCAAATGTTTTTGTTGTTGTGATTGACGAAATGGGAAGAATAGAGTTTATGAACTCTGAAGCAAGAAAATTAACAGGTTATGATGGAAAAGGTAGATTATTTGATGAGTTTGTCAGTGAAAAAGATAAGAAGAAGTTCAGAGCATTTATCAGAAATCCAAGGAGAACAGACATTTCGATAATCTCAGCCAATGGCAAAGAAAGAGTTTTGCACGTTGGCGGAATGAAAACAGGTGATAAATTCTATCTGGTGGGTCTTGATTTAACAGAAAAACTCGGATTACTTGAAGAACATGCGAGAAAGAGATGGGAACTCGAAGAAATGTACAAAAAACTCAAAGAAATCTCAAATATAAGAACGGAATTTATGAACATGGCTGTTCATGATTTGAAAAACCCAATAATAGCATTGAAAGGAAACCTTGAACTCATAAAGAGTAAAGAATTGGATGATGAAGTAAAGAGCAGGATTGAAAATATGGAGGAGATAATAGATACTCTCTCTATCTTCGTGAATGATTTGAGAGATGCAGTGAAACTAGAATCCGAGAGACTGAAAGTCGATAGGATTGATTTGTCATCGGTCTTACATAATGCAGTGAATATGTTGCAGGGAGCTGCTTTTGAGAAAGGACTCAATGTTAAAACCATCATACCCTCTCCACTTGTGGTGGAAGGAGATGAAGAGAGATTGTTGAGGTTGTTTGTCAATTTAATAGGTAATGCGATAAAGTACACAGATAAAGGAACGGTCGGGATTGAAGCTGTAGAAGAAGATGAACACATACACGTAAAAGTGTGGGACACTGGAAGAGGCATTCAAGATGTCGATAAGATTTTTGAAAAGTTTTATGGAGAAGGGATGGGTCTCGGTCTTTACATCGCAAAGAAAATAGTTGAAGCCCATAGTGGTAGAATATATGCCGAGAGTACAGTTGGCAAAGGTTCAGTCTTCCATGTTTTACTCCCAAAACATAAATAATAGTATAACTCTTTTCCTTTTATGCTTGTCGTGGTCTCAATTGGAGGCTCTGTGTTTAGCTCGTGGGAGATTTTTAAAAAATATGCTGAAGTAATTGAAATGCTGAAAGATGAGCATGAGTTGTTTGTGGTGGTGGGCGGTGGCAAGACTGCAAGAGAATACATTCAGATGGCTCGAAGTCTGGGCGCAAGTGAAGGAGTGTGTGATAGGATTGGAATAGAAATCACAAGAATCCATGCCCGTTTGTTGATATCTGCTCTTGGTGATTGTGCATATCCTGTTCCACCAGAAGACTACGAGGGTGCAAGACTGGCTTCGCTGACAGGGAAGGTAGTTGTGATGGGTGGAGTCTCCCCGGGATATACAACAGATGCAGTCTCAGCAATTCTTGCGGATTACGTAAAGGCTGACCTTTTGGTTTCCCTTACATCGACCGATGGTGTATATGAGAAAGACCCTGAAATGTACCCTGATGCGAGAAAGTTTGACAGTCTCACGTATAAAGAGCTTTTAGATATAGTAACTGAAACAGAGCTCAAAGCCGGGTCAAAAGGTCCTTTTGATCCTGTTGGTGTGAAGATTGCAGAGAGGTCAAGTATAAGTATGGTTATTGCAGATGGAAGAAAACCAGAAAACCTTGCAAGAATCATAAATGGGGAAAAGGTTGGTACGTTTGTTGGTACGGTTGCGGTGAGATGAATATGTTAACAAAGTCTGAGCTTGAGAAAATACTCGAGAGCTATGATGTTAATAAGATAACGGTATGCACATTATGCTCCCACTCGAGTTTACAGATATTCAATGGAGCAAGAAAAGAAGGACTTAAAACGATGGGAATTTGTTTGAAAGGAAGATCTAAGTTTTATGATGCCTTCCCACTTGGAAAGCCAGATAGAATAGTGGAAGTGGATTCTTATATGGAGTTAATGGATTTGGAAGACTTCCTGTTATCTGAAAATGCCATAATCATACCACATGGCTCTATGGTGGAGTATGTTGGAGCCCAGAACTTTCTGTCCATAAAAGTTCCTACATTCGGAAACAGACATGTACTCGAGTGGGAAGCAGATAGGAGATAGGAAAGAAAATGGCTTGAAGAGGCTGGCGTCTCCACACCCAGGCATTATGATAGTGTAGAAGAGGTTGATAGGCCAGTCATAGTAAAGCTTTGGGGGGCTAAGGGAGGAAGAGGATTTTTTGTTGCAAAGGATGCAAAGGAGTTAAGAGAGAAGTTATCGAGACTTGATACAGAAGACTATACAATCCAGGAGTTCGTATTGGGAACGAGGTTCTATCTTCATTACTTTTACTCTCCTATCACAGAGGAAGGATATAAACTCAGCAAAGGCACACTTGAATTGCTTAGCATAGATCGGAGAATAGAAAGCAACGTAGATGAGATATACAAACTTGGCACACCATCTGAAATAGAATCTTTGGGTGTCCCCATCACATATGTGGTGACTGGCAACATTCCCGTTGTCATAAGGGAATCTCTCTTGCCAAAGGTATTTGAGATAGGTGAAGCAGTGGTAGAGAAGTCTTTTGAATTGTTTGGTGGCATGATAGGGCCTTTCTCGCTTGAGACGATATGCACAGACAATCTTGAATTCAAGGTTTTTGAAGTTTCAGCGAGAATAGTAGCTGGAACGAATCCGTTCATATCTGGTTCTCCCTATTCAGACCTCATAAGCGAAAAACTCTCAACAGGGAGGAGAATAGCGATAGAGATAAAAAGAGGTATTGAGAAGGATAAATTGAGCGAGGTGCTCTCATGAAAAGATATTTGTTTGTATTGTTGCTCGTCCTATGTATGGGGGTTGCAGGCGGAATCCCCACTCTAAGTAATCCAGTTCCGAGTTCAAATCCTCAAACAAATGCTGGCGAGTCAATAACATTTCAGATTGACTTAAGCGTTGGTGCAAACGAGAGTGCAAATGCGACTTGGTATATTGATGGTACATCAGTCAGTACGAGTTCGAATCTCACAAACACCACGCTGAGTTATTCCCCTTCATCTACTTATACATCGAGTCCCGGAACATATAATGTAACCGTTATGGTAACAAACAACGGCACAGATTCTTATACTTGGACGTGGAGTGTTGTTCCTGCTTCACCCACCCTCACATATGACCCCACCTCAACCTCAATCACCTTACAGTTATCTCAAAGCGAGGACTTTAAGATAAAAGCAGACCAAGATGTGAATGTTAGTTGGGTCCTCAGACTAAACGGCAGTATTATTGATAGTTTAACCCGTTCAGTGTCTGTAGATGTGTGGGATACATACACATTCAATGCAAGTTCGGTAGGCGATTATACTCTGACAGCTACTGTGTCTAATGCAAATGGTTCAGACTCAGTTAGTTGGGATATAGCTGTAATAACACAACCAGTACTGTCAAATCCAAGACCCTCTTCACCGGTTATAACGGTTGAAGATGAATCTGTCGTTTTTTCTGTTGATGTTGACCAGTTATCAGATGTTAGTTGGTTCATAAATGGCACACTTGTGCAGACAACCACAACAAATGGCACAGTCCAATTTTCACCTCCATCATCCTACACTGGTGATGTTGGCACATATAATGTTACAGTTGAAGCAGAGGTTGACTCTCTTTCATCAACCTACACCTGGCTTTGGGAGGTGAAACCAAAAACATACTATACTGGTAATACGATATGGGTTGAAGGACAATCATCTACAACATACACATGGACTCCATTGAGTTTTGGATGGTTCTACTATGATATCGATGGTGGTGTTGGCTCTGAAAGTATAACCTTCAGGAATATAGATGCCACCGATAGGGTCGTCAACGAAGGAGATGTCATATATACAACATCCCGAGACCTCGTGAATTATGAATATTCACCATGGGGCAAGTACTATGTGATAGGATTCCTTGCAAAGAAGTACTTTGCAGGTTACAACGACCAACCTGCAGGTACTGGAAATGTTAACACACTGAGTAAGGGACAGCTCCATCAGGTCCTCATAGACTCGGATGAAAAGAGAACGTTGTACGCAGGAGCATCTATACAACTTGAAGAAGGCTATGAACTGTTTGCAAGAGAGATTGACCTCGAAGGCAATAGAGTCTGGCTTGAGCTGAAGAAGGATGGAGAGGTCGTAGACTCAGACTTCGTCTCGAGTGGCGATACATACATCTACAGAAAGGATGTTGGTGGTGTTGAGGACTTGCCAGTCATACTTGCAAGAGTGGGAGCAGTTTTCAGAGGAACCGAGACCAATGTTGTTTTCCTCCAAGGTCTGTTCCAGATATCTGAGGACTATGATGAGGTGAAGAGTGGAGACAGATATGGAATGATGAAGATATCGAGTGTCAGCTCGAGAACAATAACAATGAAGAGTGATGATGAC
>Ga0180888_119_pt1 | contig 61926 bp, 70 predicted proteins | sample Deesub1362A_J573_FD_124181 | JGI IMG/M metagenome (GOLD analysis project Ga0180888, IMG submission 124181) | Methanomicrobia archaeon JdFR-19 | reverse complement strand
AACGTAATGACTTTACAACCCATTCTTTCGAGGAGATAGGGTAACACAACCCCTCCAGCTCCGCATCCAGTATCACACACCACTTTGAAGTTGGTATCTGCCTTACATTTCTTCAGAATTTTGTCTACATGAAAATCGATAGCCCCCTCATCAACCGAAATTATTCCAACATCTTCCCACGATGCCCTCTTCACTTTTTTGATTTCTTCTATCTTTCTCTCTATGTTGTGTTGCTGTTTTGAATTGAATGCTGAGCCATCAGAATTCCACAGCTTCACCCCTATATACTCTGGAGGGTTATGGGATGCGGTTATCATCACACCACATCCGAAATTCTCACAGTAATGTGCAAGCGTTGGTGTGGGTATTATTCCAAGCAAGGTGACATCTGCGCCAGCACATGTAAGTCCTGAAACAAGGGCACTTTCTATCATGGGAGCAGATGTTCTTGTATCTCTTCCCACACATACATCCTTAAAATCATCACCGATGGCAAGTCCTATGTTGAGGGCAAGCTCAGGTGTGAATTCTTCATTCACAATCCCTCTTATTCCTGAAGACCCAAACAATCTCATACTTTCATCAACCGTTAGACTTATCATTATCGTCTTGAAAGTCGTTTCTTATGGCAAAGGTTGTAGTGATAATGGGTTCTGAAAGTGACAGAAAGATTGCACAGAAAGTCACATCGGTTCTCGAAATTGCAGGGGTTGATTATGCGGTTCATGTTATATCAGCCCACAGAAATCCTGACGAACTCGATGAATTTGTTAGGAGGTCTGATGCAGACGTTTTTATAGCAATAGCAGGACTTTCTGCTGCACTCCCTGGAGTTATTGCATCCAAAACAAAGAAACCTGTGATAGGTGTTCCAGTCAGTGTAAAACTTGGAGGGTTGGACGCTCTTCTTTCCATCGTTCAGATGCCTCCTGGAGTTCCAGTTGCATGTGTTGGCATAGACAACGGCGAGAATGCCGCCCACCTCGCCCTCAGGATACTCTCTCTCAAGGAAGGTTTCCCTCTCCAAGATACTCCCTCTGCTTCTCAACGTTCATCTGAATGAGGGTGTCAAATATCTACTTTATCAGTGCAGGGTCAAGCCCTTTCTCAACAGCCATCACACTCACCTTCCCGAGTATGTCTTCTCGCCTTTCTTTATCAACTGGACCAAGACCCAGCTTCTTTTTTGCCTCTATTATATCTTTCGCTAACATCGTTCTTCGTTCTATCAGCTTGATTATCTCTTTATCTATCTCCTCGATTTCCTGTCTTAATTCTTCTAAGCTTCTCAAGTTATTACCCCCTTGTTGTTTATTTTCGTATGAATAAAATTCCCTCCAATTTCTTTCCATTTTTCACAGATTTTTTCTGTGTTAGCCCCATCTCCGAGGATTGCTATGAACGAGGGGCCAGTACCAGAGAGCGTACATCCCCTTGCACCATACTTCAACGCCCCCATCAAGACATCGGTTCTATACCCAAGAGCGGTACAGTATATCAGTCCGTTTATTGTCATAGCTCTCTCGTATCTACCTTCAAGTGCAATTCTGTAAGCTTCTTCCACAAAAGGAGCCATTAACCTGCATGCTTCAACATCCACATCCTTTGTAAAGCACACTTCTTCTGGAACAAATATCAGAACATCTGAATCAAGAACATCCCTTTTTATCAGTTTCAAGTTTTTGTTGTCAGTTATCACAACCCCTCCGAGCAGAGATGCACAAGCATCATCGAATGCACCGGTTATCGTCACTCCAACGTCTTTTGCCCCCTGTACACCGAGCTTCACAACTTCAAGAGGCTCCACTTCCTCGTTTATTGCTCTTAGAGTTGCAAGTACTGCAGCGTTTGCTGCTGCGGATGAACTTTTGAGCCCCTTCCCTATGGGTATTTCGCTCTCAGAGCGTATTTTACCCTCACAGCAAAGCCCATATCTTTCAAGAACAAGCTCAGCACATCTCACAATCAAAGAGGAATCACATGTTTCTTGCCCACCATATGCATATCCTTCAATCTTCATGGCGTCGCTCTCTCTTAATTCAACCGATACTTTTGTCCTGAGTTCTATGCCAAATGCAGCCCCCCTCCAAGTAGCTATTGCATTTACAATCGTCCCCGCTCCGTAAGCGATAGCTTCCCCCCGCATATGAGAAGGATGACAGTACAGAGAAATAAAACTTACTTCTCTATCACTATCGTCACAACATCCCTATCACTCAATTCGTGCTCAAGTCCAACTCTCTGTCCATCGAATTTCACAGATGAGCCCCACACCTGTGCATATCTAAATTTCCTCACAAAATCCTTATGGAGCCTTATACAAACATCTTCGATGGTTGAGCCTTTTCTAAGGACAAGAGGCTCTTCAAAGTCTGGCTCCCCCCCTTGAGGTCTCATGAACACCCTTATCAGGTCAAGTTCTTGGTATATCCTCTCTTTGAGAGTATCAATGCCATAGCCACTCTCTGCTGAAATGAATATTGCCCCCTCATCTAGTTTCTTCAGCTCTTCCCGGGTGCAGAGGTCTATTTTGTTGAAGACCGTGATCGCTTTTTTGTAGATAACCCGCTCGGAAAGAGCATCCACGACATCATCAATTCCAACTTTCCCTCTTATCAGCACATCGGCGTTATGTACTTTGTATTCTTGAAGTACTGACTTTATTATGTCCTCATCAAAATCAAGTTTGGATGTTGAGCTGATGTTTATTCCTCCTGTCTTCTTCTTTCTTATGAAGATTTCTGGCCTCTTTTTGTTCAGTCTTATACCTGCGGAGTGAAGTTCTCGTTTTATGATATCGAGCTGAGATGGATTCGAAGCATCAACGAGCAACACTATCAAATCTGCAGACCTAACAACAGATAACACCTCCCTCCCACGCCCCCTCCCCATCGATGCCCCCTCAATTATGCCTGGAATATCGAGTATCTGTATCCTTGCTTTTTTGTGGTTCATGATACCGGGGACAACCCTTAGTGTTGTAAAGTCGTATGAACCAACCTCACTCTTAGCACCTGTTAATTTGTTTAGCAGTGTTGACTTCCCAACGGATGGATATCCAACAAGCACGACAGTTGCATCTCCTCCTTTCCTGACACCATACCCGCCACCCCCTCTTTTCACAGACCGTTTCTCAGCTTCTTCTCTGAGTCTTGCAATTCTTGCTTTAAGTCTTCCAATATGGTGGGCTGTTGCTTTATTGTAAGGGGTCTTTCTGATCTCCTCCTCCAATTCCCTTATTCTCTCCTCAAGGCTTGCCATCTTCAAGACTCACCCTTTATATGGCTGGCTCAAGCACTACCTTCTCGATATTTTCTGACACAATCGTTACGATGGCAACCTTTGTCCCCTCCACATCTGTAATACTGACCTGATAACTCTCAAAGGTACCGTTTTCAATTGCCTTATCGCGATATTTCCGAATGTTATCGAGCAATTCTGGAGTCGGGTTTGGATAATAAGCCTTTCTAACTGCTCTCTCACCCTCTCCTCTTACACCAAGGTAGTAAATACCCTCGTTGTCTCCGTACTTTCCAACAACTTCGATTGGATATGATGCATTGTCAAGCACATTCACAATCTTGAATAGTCTGGAGAATTCCGAGATTCCACTTGTCTCGTTGTAATCCTCGATAAGGTCAATCGCCTTGCATAACAAACTGTAGTTCTGCGAGAATATTATGGGGTCTCCCACAACAGTATACCCCTTGGGGTTTGTGCGGTTGAAAACAACATAGTCTCTGTACGTACTCATCCCCGTCCAGCTGAAATGGATGCCCTTTGGTCTTATGTAGTCCATTTTAATGTTATCTCCCGACTGATAATATGCGTTGAACGTCCTCTTCACATTTGAGAGATAATATGTGTAGAGAGGGGATGTGAGATGCAGAGAAAAGTTTTCAAGCACCGAGTTCTTTGCTTTGTCGCAGTTTATGAACGTTGCATACAATATCCCTGGGGGCGTAATATTCAAGGCGTCTTCGATGCTATCAAATGGCTTGTACACAATCTTTCCCTGAACGTTGAAGTATCCTTCATATTCCTTGGTAGGTTGTGGTGTTGGTTGGGTCTGTTCTTGGGTACTTGCACCTATATACACAATCGCCGAGCCCACCATTATAAACACGAGGAAGTAGGAGATAAGTTTTACATTCATGTTCCTTCCTCATTTGTATATCCTTTTTGTGAACTCATCAAGTGCATCATCGACCATTTTTATAACACTTGCAAGCTGTGCAGAGAGGCTACTCTCCACCGCATTCATCATGAACTTGAGTGAGGACTCTTCTTCTCTCAGTGCCTCTTCAACCTTTTTCAGTCTCATGTCTATGCTGATGAGCATGGCCGCAAGTGCTCCCATCATCACCATCGCAGATGCAACAATCAACGCATTCGAAGGTCCAAACCTCGTTATCCAAGTGTGTGTCAGCACAAATGCCGATAGCACCATCACGATTGAGAAGATATACTCCTTTATGTCCATGGTTTGAATTCTACACTCCACTACTTATAAACGTTGCCTGAACAGATAGAAAATCAGCACGAGTAGTTCAACACCGACGAATGGTAATTTTGCCTTACTCTCTTCCTTATTTTGTGTTTCTGGGGGTGGTTGAGTCTCTGTTTTCGGTGTTGCTATCACCTCACTTTCTTTCACCTCTTCCTTTGGTACGCTCAATTGAATTTGATTTGACTCTCTCACACCATGTGCGTATCTCGAATCAAAAATCCCTTTGAAACAGTCTGGAAGCATGATGTCTTCTGTGAAGTACTTATCAACCTGTCTTCCACTGACAAACAGAACTTTTGCCCTTGGGAGAGTTGCACCTCCATTTACCTTCAGTGTATATACGTTTGAATAACTCTGGTTTACATCGAGTGTTGTTGTGAAATTTAGTTTTCCAGACAATATTTCGGCATTTTTGGGTACGAAATCAGCCACATACACCCGTACACTCTCGTTTCCGGTATTCTTTATAGTCAGATTTACTTCTACGAAATTTCCATTCACATTCACCTTCTTCTCAACATCAACCCAAGGACCAATTACAAGGAGAGATGTGTTATTCGAGCCAAACGAAACATCGGAACGATTTACCACGGGGTTGGGAAGAATATATTCTCCCGGCTTCAATGCCTGAACTGTGTATGTTATAATTTTGGAGCTCATTGGTGCAACCTCAAATGTCCATGTGAGTTTGTTGTACGGGTCGGTTACTATGTTATCTGGCAAGCTATCTCTCATCTTAATGCTGACATAATCGTCATATTCGTTCTCTATAGATATCTTGATGGGGAACCTCTCCTTTATATATGCACATTCAACTGTTGTTTTGTTTATTCTGATTTTCTCCTCCTCTACGGCTTTGAATGTCTCGTTCACACTCAAGAGAAATTCGAGCTTGGGAATGGGCGGGTTTCCACTGAATATCATTTCAACATCTTCCATCGAGAGGTTTAGGGTCTCTGATGTGTAGTTAATTGGTTCGAGGTAGAAGGTCTTTTCAAACTCTGTACTGTAGACAAAGTATGGGATGGACTCGTTTCCGGTAAGTAGTGTGTCCATGACACTCTCATTTTGATAAAGTACTTTCAACTCTGCCCATGCATATTCCTCGTACCCATAGCTCACAATTTCGAAGCTGACATTTCCCACCTTTTCTACTTCACCCCACTCGACAACCACTTCGGTGGAGGATGCAAGTGCAGGGAGTGACGTAACTGATATACATACCAAGATGCATACCACAGCGAGGATGGTTACGAACCTCATCCACCTGATATATGAACGATTAACTATATTTTCATTGCCATATAGTTATAGTGATGCTTGACATAGTTGTGAAGAATGCAAAGGTATTCCATGATGGTGAGTTAAAGGAGCTTGAGATATCGGTTAGGGATGGGAAGATATACAAATTATCAAAGATAGCCCCTCCTGAGCAAGCTGATGTTGTTGTAGATGTGGGTGGAAGGATTGTGTTGCCTGGTGTGATTGATGCACATGTTCATTTCAGAGACCCAGGTTTTACAAGCAAGGAGAACTGGTATACTGGTTCATGTGCTGCTGCTGGAGGGGGGGTTACGTGTGTAGTAGACCACCCAAATACGAACCCTCCAACCATCGACCCAAAGGCATTCAGAAAAAAGCTGAGAAGGGCAAATAAACTCTCCATAGTTGATTTCGGTATCAATGGTGGAGTCACGTCAAACTTGGAAATGCTTGAAAGATTGAAGGAGTGTGGCATTACTGCATTTGGCGAGATATTCATGGCACCATCCACCAACGCAGAACCTCTTGATAATACCATATTAAGAAAAGCTCTTGAAAAGATATCAGAATTGTCATTGCCTGCATGCATTCACGCAGAGGATGGGGAAATAATACTGAAAGCAGAATCTCGTTTTGACCCCACGAATCCGATGTATCACTGTCTTATGCGTCCACCCGAGGCAGAAGTAGAGGCGGTTGTTAAGGTCGTTAATATGGTGAAGGACCTCGATGTTAAACTTCACATATGCCATATCAGTACAGAGGACGGTGCCGGTATGGTTAGAAATGCGAAGTACGTAGGAATGAAAGTAAGCTGTGAAGTTACCCCCCATCACCTTCTACTTTCCGAAGATGACATGCTGAGGCTGGGGGGAATGGGCAAGATGAACCCCCCTCTCCGACCTTACACTCATGTTCAGAAGTTATGGGAGTATTTAAGGAGAGGCATCATTGATATCATAGTGTCAGACCACGCCCCCCATCGAAGAATTGAAAAAGATAATGTTTTTGATTCGCCCCCCGGTGTTCCTGGGGTTGAGACGATGTTCCCTTTGATGCTGGCATGTGTGAAGAGGAATATGATACCTCTGGAGAGAGTTGTGAATGCCTCGTCGGAAAGGGTTGCTGACATCTTCGGAATACTTGGCAAGGGTAAGATAGAAGGGGGATATGATGCTGATTTTGGTGTGTACGATATGAAGTGTGTTGGGAAGGTTGAAGGCGAAAAACTCCATTCAAAGGCAGGTTGGAGTCCATTTGATGGTTTTGATGCAATTTTTCCAAGCTTGGTTATAAGGAGAGGTGAGATAATATATGACGAGCGGGAAGAGGGAGGGATAGTTGCGGAGAAGGGAAGCGGAAGGTGGATTGGAGAGTAAGAGGGTAGAAGTCTTTTCACCCTGCCATATAAGTGGTTTCTTCTCACCAATCATAACAGACTCTGTGCTTGAAACAGGTTCGATAGGTTGTGGTATAACTTTATCACATGGAGTGAATGCTGAAATAAGTGTGGGTGATAGAAAAACTCTGTGTTAGGGAGAGCAGTTTGAATGCGATGTTGTTGACAGTGTTCTAGATATGTTGGGGGCAGAGGATGTTGTTGTGAATTTGAGGTCTGATGCACCTGTAGGATACGGTCTTGGTGTAAGTGGAGCATGTGCTCTCTCAACATCTCTTGGGGTACATTGTGTTCTTGGGATCCCAAAGTGTTTGAAAGAGATTGGTGATGTCGCACATATTGCAGAGGTCTCATGCAGAACAGGTCTTGGCGATGTTGTTGCGCAGTGTTTAGGGGGGCTTGTTGTCAGAATCAAACCTGGCTCACCGACGAGGGCGGTTGCGGATTCTGTTCCCATGGAGAGGAGAATCGTGTCATATGTTGTGAAAGACCCCATATTCACTTCTGATGTGCTCACAAGCTCCGAATTGCATAAAATAGGGAAGATTGGAAAGGATTGCTTGAAAGAGTTCATGAAGTCTCCATCACTTGAAAATTTTTTCTGCGTGTCGAAGGAGTTTTCTATGAAAACAGAGCTGGCGACCCCGTGGGTTATAGATGCGTTTGAGGCAGTTGAGTCAGAGGGGGGAAATGTTTTTATGGCTATGCTTGGTGAATGTGTCGTCGCTCTTGGGACTCCGGATTGTTTGCACGAGTTTGGTGAGGTTTTCACATGCTACACTTCTGTGGAGGGGGCAAGGATAGCGAGTAAGGTTTTTTAAATGGTAGTGCAGAGGTGTTCAAGATGTACGTTCAGCGTTGTATAGAGTGTGGAAGGGAATATGACCCGAGAGAGATTGCGTATACGTGTGAGTGTGGGGGGTTGCTGGAGATTGTGTATGAACTTGATATGGTTGACACCTCCTTTGTCAGTTCTGGTGAGCCTTTGAGTGTGTGGAAGTATTCCTCACTACTGCCCGTTGAAATAACGCCTGTCTCTCTCAAAGAGGGAGGGACACCTCTCTACGAGTGTGAAAAAATTGGGCAGGAACTTGGAGTGGAGTTGTATGTGAAGCATGAAGGAATGAATCCTACTGGCTCGTTTAAGGATAGAGGAATGACTGTAGGAGTCACAAAAGCCATCGAACTCGGTATGAAAGTGGTTGCATGTGCATCGACGGGCAATACAGCTGCTTCGCTCTCGATTTATGGTGCAAAAGCAGGTATTCCAGCTGTGGTACTGCTCCCACACGAGAAGGTTGCTCTTGGAAAGGTTGCACAAGCCCTCATGCATGGAGCAAGAGTTCTTTCTGTCAGAGGGAACTTCGATGACACTCTTGCCCTTGTTAGAGAGTTATGTACGAGTGAAGGATTTTATCTGCTGAACTCCATTAATCCATACAGACTCGAGGGACAGAAAACGATTGCGTACGAGATTGCTGATGAGATGGGATGGGAATCCCCAGATAGGATAGTGCTACCTGTCGGCAACGCCGGAAACATCAGTGCAATTTACAAGGGATTTGTCGAACTTAAAAAACTCGGCATAATCGATAATGTGCCTATGATGACTGGCATCCAGTCAGAAGGAGCGTGTCCTGTGGTGGATGCATTTGAAAGAGGTGATGAAGATATATTGCCTGTGAAAGAACCCGAAACAGTTGCCACAGCAATAAGGATTGGAAATCCGGTGAATGCGAAGAAGGCGTTGAATGCCATAAGGGAAAGTAAAGGATTTGCCGAGAGGGTGAGCGATGCAGAGATCTTAAAAGCTCAGAGAGAACTTGCGATGGCAGAGGGGATCGGTGTTGAGCCGGCAAGTGCGGCATCGGTCGCAGGTCTCAAAAAGCTGAGGGAGTTAGGAGTCATCGAAAGAGGGGAAAGGGTGGTATGCATAACAACGGGACACTTGCTCAAAGATCCTGAGACCGTGTTGAAGAATGCTCCATCACCCATAGAGGTGGATGCTACGATAGAAGCTGTCAGAAAGGTTGTGTTTTGAGGATTTACTATGTGGTTTTATGATTTATCAAGCCTCGAAAGAAGTCTGTTTATACCCTCAATCACTGCCTCCACCGATGCCATAATTATGTCAGACCTTGCACCTTTTGCAGTTATCACACTGTCTCCTTTCCTCATTCTGACCACAACCTCGACAAGGGCATCAGTGCCCCCTGTTATGGCATCCACATGATATTCTTCAAGTTCGACATCTCCAATCTCAGATAATGCGTTTCTGAGTGCGTTTATAGCTGCATCAACGGGACCAGTTCCGATTCCCGAACTGGTCTTTTCTTTTCCATTTACCTGAAGCCTTATGGAGGCGGTGGGCGTGACAGTTCCTGATACAACCGTTAGCTCAAGCAGTTTAACATTTGGCTCTTTCGAGATGTTCAAGACAGTCTCAGCGATTGCCTCGAGGTCTGCATCGGTCACTTTTTTACCTTTGTCTCCAAGTTCCTTTACTCTCGCGATTATCTCGTTTAGTTGTTCTTCTGTGGGTTCCATCCCCATTTCCTTCAACGCCAGCATGATTGATGCCTTTCCAGCATGCTTTCCTATTACTATCTTCCTTTCCCTTCCCACCAGTTCTGGCGAGATCGGTTCATATGTGGATGTGTCTGCTATGATTCCATGTACATGAATCCCTGACTCGTGTGTGAATGCGTTCGACCCGACTATGGCTTTGTTTGGAGCAACCGACAGTCCAGTAAGCCTTGAGACCAATCTGGAAACCGAATAGAGGTCTCTTGTGTTTATAGAAGTTTCATACCCGTGTAGAACCGAAAGAACCATAACCACCTCTTCAAGAGCGGTGTTCCCAGCCCTCTCACCGATTCCATTTATTGTTGCATGCACTTCTGATGCACCACTGAGTACAGCATTCACAGAGTTACACGTGGCAAGTCCGAAATCATCATGGCAGTGAATACTTACCTCCCCAATTTTCGACAACTCCTCGAATATTGCTCTTGTCTTTTCAGGAACTAACACACCAACCGTATCGCAGAAGCAAAGTCTTTGGGCACCCGTTTCAGTTGCATCCTTGAATAGAGACTTCACAAATTCGAGGTCAGCTCTTGAGGCATCTTCCCCACTGTATTCCACAATCAGACCATGCTCGAGAGCATACTCAATACATTCGATTGATTTATCCCTTACCCATTCTCTACTTTTCTTAATCTTTCTCTCTATATGGAGGTCAGAAACTGGGGCAACAAGATGAATTGAATCCACATCACAACTGAGAGCAGCATCAATATCTTCTTTCTTGATTCTACAGTAGCTACATATCTCTGCGGATAGACCATCGTTTGCTATCCTTTTTATGGCTTCTCTCTCTCCCTCAGATGTGATTGCACTCCCAGCTTCTATTATATCAACCCCAAGTGCATCAAGCTTCCTCGCTATCCAGAGTTTCTGGTCGCTTGTCAGACTCACCCCGGGCGTCTGTTCCCCATCTCTGAGCGTAGTATCCAGAAATCTTATCCTTCTCACGTTGATACCCTTACCTACTACCTACCTTATAGATTTATATTTTGTGTGCCTTACCCTTCATCATGGGTGGAAACACATTCGGAAAGTTATTTCGCATAACGACATGGGGAGAGAGTCATGGAAAAGCGGTTGGTGTGGTAATCGATGGATGCCCAGCCGGTTTGCCACTTAGCAAAGGAGATATCCAACAAGAGCTTGATAGAAGGAGACCGGGGAAAAGTGCATACACAACGCAGAGACTCGAAGAAGATGAAGTAGAAATTCTTTCAGGTGTTCTTGAAGGAATCACAACTGGAACTCCTGTATCCATGATCATCTGGAACAAAGATGTTGATTCAGCACCATATGAACAGCTAAAACATGTTTTCAGACCCGGACATGCAGACTACACATACTGGAAAAAGTATGGGGTGAGGGATTGGAGAGGTGGCGGGAGAGCATCTGCAAGAGAAACAGTGGGAAGAGTGGCTGGAGGAGCGGTTGCCAAAAAGTTGATATCAACATTGGGCGTGAGGGTTATAGGTTTTGTCAGGTCTTTGGGGGATATCGAGGCAGAACACATTCCTGAAGATCCAGACGAACTTTTCAAAAGAACAGAAGAAAGTCCTCTAAGATGTCCTGACCCGCAAGCTTCAAAGAAGATGGAGTCTCTTGTAATGGAGTTGAGAGAGGAAGGAGACTCAGTCGGGGGGATTGTGGAGGTATGTGCATTTGGTGTTCCAGCGGGTCTCGGTGAGCCTGTGTTTGAGAAGCTGGAAGCATAGATAGCGTGTGCCATGTTGTCCATAGGTGCCGTGAAGGGGATTGAGTTTGGAGCGGGTTTTGGATGCACACGCATGAAAGGCAGTGAGATGAATGACTGGATGGAGATGCGTGATGGAAGACCTTGTTTCATCACCAACAACGCCGGTGGGATTCTTGGCGGAATCAGTACAGGTGAGCCCATTGTTTGTAGACTGGCTGTTAAGCCGACTCCATCCATATCAAAGCCACAGCATACTGTGGATGAATTTGGAAACGATGTGGAAATAAGGGTGTATGGGAGGCATGACCCTACGATACCACCCAGACTTGTTCCAGTTGCTGAAGCGATGATGTCAGTTGTGCTTGCAGACTATTCGATAATTGGAGGATACATCAATCCGGTGAGGATATGAGGAAGTATGTGTGTCCGAGATGCGGGCGAGAGATAGAAGCTATGGAGAATCATGAAATTGGACTTTGTAGCCAGTGTGTTGCTGAACTTACGTCTCTACAGTACAAATCATCTGTCTCGGTCGAGTTCTGTTCGAGATGTGGATTCTGTCCAATGTATGGGATGAAGTTTGAGGATTTGGAGGAAGTTGTGCATCAGATGGTCATGGACTCATTTGAGGGAAGGAATGTGGAATTTGATATCGAGAAGAGGTCTGAGAATTTTTTCAGAGTCCACGGAAAAGTTGTTGACAGGATAGGAGAAGTTGAAACAGAAAAGATGTTTGATTTTTTTGTGAAGTTCGTCCCAAAGGTGTGTGATGTGTGTTCAAGAAAGGCGGGAGGATATTATGAGGCAATCATACAGATAAGGTCTCCATCCAGAGAGAAGTGTTTGCAGGCTGAGAGTCTTGTGAAAGATATGATATCAAGCGAAAGTGATAGAATGGCATTCATTACAAAAAGGGTTGATGTCAGAGGCGGTATTGACATCTTCATCGGCAGTAAAAAGATTGCAAAGAAGGTTTGTTCTCATGTGGTATCTGAAATGGGTGGAAGCGTGAAAACGAGTGCAACCTTGGTTGGGAAGAAAGATGGGAAAGATGTTTACCGAGTCACGTATTCGTTAAGGTTGCCATTGTTGGCTAAGGGGGATGTAGTTGAGTGGAAGGGAAGAACGTATGTGGTTACGAATGTTGGTGAGAAAATCTCTTTAACACCTATTGAGGGAGGAAAGGTTGTTGTTTTGCCCCTGGATGAAAGGCTGGATGTTATTGGGAATATTGGAGATGTTGTTGAGGTACAAGTTCTATCGAGCGATGAAAGTGCGATTGAGGTAATGCACCCTCGCACATATGAGACGGTCTGGATTAGAAAAAATGAGGATGTGAGAGACAGAGCGATTGTTTTGTTGACGAAAAAGGGGCTGATACACATCCCAAACAAGTTCGTTTAAAGTGGGGGATTCCATATAGGATACCAACATGAAGCATCCTTTTCTATGTTCATCTCTTCTTTCAGGAGAGAAGCCAATTTAACCTCTTTTTCCATGTCCCTCTTTTTGTCAAGAGGAACAAATGGGTAGAATGAACCTCTTTTGTATGAGTAGACCCAGTATATCCTGTTTTCGTTCTCAATGAAGCCAAAAACAGCACAGAGTAGTCTTTCCCCGAATCCATTCTTTGTTAAAATCTTTACTGTGCTGTGAACAAGTTCAACCAGCCCGTCAAATTCATCATCGTACACTACTATCCAGTGATATCCGTATTCGTCTGTTGTGTATTTGTGTCTGCCTCTTTCCCCAGACATCGATTCATTCACATCAGAAATTACTCTCTCAAAATCCGAGTCTGACATGGGTTTGAAACAGATGCCTGCACTCTCTATGGGCCTCATACCATGAGACTCGAGCATGGTAGATGCAGAGGAGATATCGAGTATCCTCTCATTCGTCTCCCAATCAGACCCTGTTCTAACTCTTCTACCAAATATGGTATCAAACAACCCCATCAGATTCTCCCCATCATCTTTTCGAGGGTCTCAAGTGCTTTTACCCTCTCTTCAAGAGGGGGATGTGTTGAGAATAGTTTTGTTATTAGGTCTCCCGAAACTGCAGGTATTATGAAAAATGCATTCAATCCCTCTACTTTCCTCAAATCCTCGGTCGGGATCCTCTGCATTTTTCCACTTATCTTGTAGAGGGCTGATATCAGGTCTTTCGGTCTTCCTGTTATGAATGCAGAACCCCTATCAGCTGCGAACTCCCTATAACGGGAGAGTGCCCTGATGAGTATGAAGCTGACGATCCACGTGATAATGGATGCCACCCATACCAATAGTATGTATGCATTATCCCTTCTACCGCCACCGATCCCGAAGAAAATGGCATATCTCATAATAAAGAAGGCAACCATTGAGATGAAGCTTGCTATGGTCAGTACGAGCATATCTTTGTTCTTTATGTGAGACAACTCATGAGCAAGCACCGCCTCCAGCTCATTTCTGCTTAGTGTTCTGAGAAGTCCGGTGGTGACGGCAACTACTGCATTCTTTTTGTTTCTTCCCGTTGCAAATGCGTTTGGAACATTTGTATCTACGATTGCTATCTTCGGTTTTGGAAGGTCTGCGAGGGCACATAACTTCTCAACTCTCGCATGGAGTTCTGGAGCTTCTTCACGCCCAACTATTCTTGCACCCATTGACCACAGAACAAGTTTGTCAGAGTAGTAGAACTGAGCAAATAACATGAGAGCTGCAAACATAAGCACCCATGTGAACATCATGAACTGTGAAAGAATAGCTAGGAACCCTATGTACACTACCGCAAGCAGGAGCATCGTGAGGAACATCCTCATAGTAAGTCCAAAGTCTTTTTTGTATGCCTTCGTCACCATCTTTTTACACCTTGTTTAGGTCATTATCGACATTGATATATATTATATACTTATCTTAAAATTTACTCCCAGAGAGGTGCTTTGTTGAGAGCTGATAGAGAGTGGTTGAAGGCGAAGATACGTCCAGAATTTGTGGTGTTGTTAGTCATAGCTTTTATCTCATTCTGGATAAGAATTGTGATTCCTTGGAGCAATGTGTTTCAAAACGGTAAGGTGATGCTTGGTGGAAACGACCCCTACTATCATATGAGGCTCACAGAGGTAACAATACATAATTTCCCACATAGAATGTGGTTTGACCCGATGACGAACTTTCCACACGGGAGTGTGTTGTACTGGGGTCCAATTCACGACCAGATTGTTGCTTTTCTTGCGTTGATAGCAGGTTTCGGCTCACCAGATACCCATACAGTTTATGCAGTTGGCGCAATCATTCCAGCTGTGTTGGGGATACTGCTTTTGATTCCAGTGTATGTGATTGCAAGAGAGTTGTGGGGCATAAAGGCTGCACTCTTTGCCTCGTTGATAATTGCTGTTCTCCCAGGGCAGATACTGAGCAGAACGATACTTGGGTTTGCAGACCATCATGCGAATGAGATTTTCTTTAGCACCCTCACCATTATGTTTTTGGTTCTTGCTATTAAGGAAAGGAGAATCGAATTTTCGCTGAGAAGTAGATCATTTTTGTATTTGATTGGAGCATCCATATCTTACGCTGTATATCAGCTCTCTTGGACAGGTGCTTTGATGTTTGCCCTTTTAATTTCAATCTTCATCATCGTTCAGGCGGTTGTTGATCATTTGAGAGGAAGGAGAATAGATTACATTTGCATGTGTTCTTTGATCTTTCTGCTTCCATTATTCTTGGTACTGCCAATATGCGATTTCAAAAGCTTTGGCTATCTCTACTATTCAATCATTACGGTTGCAGCCCTGTTGCTTGCCACCATTCTTGGACCTCTTCTGTTGTCTCTATCGAGGCTGATGGATAAACTCCAAAAACGCACAGAGCATTCTCTGACACTTTATTATCCAATTGTTTTGGTGGCGGTGGGCATCATCGTACTCTTTATAATATCGAATTTTGTTCCGTCTCTGTTCTCGACCATCAAAAGCGCTTTTACGATTCTCACGAAGAGTACAGTTGGCGAATTAACAATTGCAGAAGCAACACCGATATTCTTCCCGAGAGGGAAATTCACACTCGATATGGTGAATGGGAACTTTGGGATGGCGTTTTATCTTTCTTTGGTTGGCTTGGCTCTTCTCTTCATGCGAATAATCAAGAAATGGAAAGCAGAAGAGATGCTGATATTGGTCTGGAGCATTGTGATATTTGATGCGATGTACCAACAGAACAGATTTGCCTACTATTATGCAGTCAATGTTGCGCTTCTGACAGGTCTAGTTCTTTCTTACCTAGTTGATAGAATGGGCATGCAAGAGCTATCCAAGAAATATGTTCAGTCAGTTCACTCATTCAAAGGATTTCATGAACCTTTTGTAAAGATTCTCAAAGAGATAAAACCACTCAATTTAGTTTTTCTTGTTTTCGTCATCGTCATAATCCTTGTTTATCCGTGGCCTGGAATACTTCCAACTTCAGTTGCATCTGCAAAAGGTGTGGGAGGACCCCCTCCAGGCTGGGTTGAAAGCCTAGATTGGATGAAAACACATACACCTGACCCCGGCGTGGACTATTATGGGATTTATGATCCAGGCAATTTCACCTATCCCCCAGAGGCGTATGGTGTAATGTCATGGTGGGATTACGGACATTGGATATTGGCGATAGGACATAGAATGCCAAATGCAAATCCATTCCAGCAGGGCATAGGAGGGGGGCCAGACCATAAACCAGGTGCTTCTACATTCTTCACTACCACACAAGAAGGGAAAGCAAATCAGATAGCGGATGAGTTAGGGGTTAGGTACGTTGTGAGTGATGCAGAGATGGCAACTGGAAAATTCTATGCAATGGCAGCATGGGCACTTGATTTGGAAGGATGGACAACGTATGCCCAGTATGGTATAATGGGACATCCCGTTAATTTCCCTGTTCTCTCTGAGAAATACCACTCATCAATGATAGCAAGATTGCATCTGTACGATGGTGTCTCCCTTTCACATTACAGACTCGTACATGAGTCTCCTGGATACTATGTCTTCTATCAGGTTGCAGATATGAATACTGGCGGGGTGTATAGAGGAGCACAGTCGTTTTCAGAATATACCGACGCTGAGAAGTTCTACAATATGATAAAGCCATTCTATGTTGATACCAGCACAAACATGGTTGCATTTGACCCCCTCCCACCGGTTTCTTATGTGAAGGTGTTCGAGTATGTCAAGGGTGCCCGTATCATAGGCAGTGCACCAGAGGGTGAGAACGTCACTTTATCTATCACCATATTCACTCCTGCGAGGACATTTACATACACGCAAACAACCGTCTCTGACGGGCATTATGAGTTTGTTGTTCCCTACTCCACCCAAGGCCCTGAGGAAGGCTCTACGCTTTATGACATAGGTCCACTTGGACCGTATGAAATCCGATTCGGTGATGAGGTGGTAAGGGTGAACGTCAGTGAGGAAGCTGTCCTCAATGGTGAGACAATCGTTGTGGGGTGATTCTGTGGTTGTGATGAATTATGGTGGGAGAACTGATGTGTCTACAGTTGACTGGTCTGGAAAAGCAGTATGTGTAATCTTTTTCAGGGGTTGTCAAATGAGGTGTGTGTATTGTCATAATTACCATCTGCTCGAAGGAAAGAACCTTGTCGATGTTTCTGAAATAATTTCGTATCTCTCGCTTGCAAAGAATTTTGTTAGCGGGGTTGTCTTCTGTGGGGGAGAGCCAACCCTTCAAAAAGAGCCTCTACTGGAGATATCGAGGGCTGCGAAGCACATGGGCCTCGGAGTTGGTCTGAACACAAATGGTCTGAGATGGCAAGTCATAAATGAGATGGTTGAGAAGGGATTACTCGATTTTATCTCTCTTGATGTTAAGGCACCACTGAGTAAACCAGAGTTGTATGGGAGAATCTGTTATTCTGATGAAAGAAAATGTGATGTGGAAAAAATCAGGAAAGCTTTGGATATAATATCAAATGTGAAAGAAGCGGAAGTCAGAACCACTATATTCACAAACCTACTCACACCTGAAGACATTCGTCTGATTGCAGACGACATAAAGAATACATCTGCAGTTTATGTTCTTCAAGAGGGGATGAGTGTGAAAGGAAGGTTTGAATATCGTTCCCCCACTCCATCAGAGATGATGGAATATGCAGATGCAGCTCTTGATGTGCTTGATAGGGTTGTTGTGAGAGGAAGGGAAGGTGAGAAGATTGTTGGGAGGAAGAGAGTGTGAGTTAGGTCATAGCATTTGTAGGGTATCCTGCGAGTGGCAAAAGTGAGGTATCTGCTGTCGCCTCTTCGCTCGGGATACCAGTTGTGAATATGGGAGATGCTGTCAGGGAAGAGGTGAGGAGAAGGGGCCTTCCTGAGTACGATGAGGTTGTTGGGAGGGTTGCAAACGAGTTGAGGATGAGAGAGGGGATGGATGCGATTGCAAAGAGATGCCTTCCCAGAGTAAAGGATGTGCTGAAGAGACACGAGTTGGTTGTTGTGGATGGCGTGAGGGGGATTGCAGAGGTCGAGCTATTCAGAAAAGAGTTTTCAGATTCCTTTTTTCTTGTGTACATAGATGCCACATTTTCTGATAGGTTGGAAAGGATAAGAAAGAGAGAGAGACCTGACCGTATTTTTACTGATGAAGAACTGAGGAATAGGGACGAGAGGGAGAAAAAATGGGGTCTTGAAGATGCGATAAACTCGGCAGACTTCATGATAGAAAACAAATCTTCCTTACAGGAGTTCAAGAATAAAGTGAAAGACTTCTTTATTTAGTCCTGCTCTCAATGAAGTCTCCAATGGCAACTCCCGCTATGAAGAATAATGCAAGCCAGATCACACTGATTAAAATTCCGATGAATGTTCCTGTAGCCATGATAAAACTGCCAGCAAACGAACCGAGGAACATTGAGATTACTCCCAACACCAATGCAAAAATGATTCCAAGAATTATCCCCAAGATTATACTCTTTTTGAACAGCTCTGCTTTACTCTGTTTTCCTGGTTTCAAATACCCGTAGATAACACCTATCACAAATATGATGATTTCCAAACTCATAACCAAACCTCACAATGGTAATTTTAATGTGAAAACCGAACCCTTCAACGGCTTACTCTCTACCTCAATCTCTCCTCCATGCATGTGTGCAAATCTCTTTGCGAGATACAGTCCACTGCCTATTCCCCTCGAGTGCTTCTTAATGTCGTGAGCAATATGAAGTCTCTCGAATATTCTTTCTATGTCTTGTATGCCACTGCCTGTGTCTCTGACACTCACGATTGCCCATTTATCGTCCTTTGACACAGATACATCGATATGACCACCGAATGTGAACTTCATGGAGTTCGATAAGAGCTCTCTCACTACCGCCTTTATCTTCTCTGCATCACACTCTACAATCACTTTATCCAAATTGCACCTGATGTTTACGTTCTTTCTTCTCCTACTGGATGTTAGAGATTCAACCACCTCTTTAACGAGGGATGAAAGCTCTACTTTTCTCCACTTAACCTCGCATACTTCCTCAATCATCTCAATGGACACAATCTTATCAAGAACCTCTTTTATTCTGTCTGCCCCCTTTCTAATACCTTCGACATATTTTTCAATCTTTTCAATCGATGGATTCTGTCCTCTCTCAATCATGTCAAGATAACCGTAGATTATTGTGAGTGAGGTTTTTATCTCGTGGTTTATCGTCTCTAAGAACTTCACTTTATCATCTTCAGATTTCTGTATCTCTTCATAGAGCTTTTCCAATTCTCTGTATAGTCTTTCTCTCTCAGTTAGTAAAAATTCAATTTGAGTGAGATTCTTGACTGTTCCTTGGATGGCAAATCCGCCGTGGTATTTTAGAGGAGCTATCGACCACTCCAAAAGCATTAGGCTTCCATCCTTTCTAACTCCTCTACATCTTATCCAGTCGCCATCCTTCATCCTCTCAATGAATGACTGCCTATCATCTTTGTGAATGAGGTCTGTTATGCTCATTTGGGATAGTTCAGACAGAGAATAACCAAACATGTTCTGGAATTCAGGGTTAGCATATGCTATCTTCCCTTCCATTAGGAGGTAAATACCCACATTTGCATTCTCAACCAATGTGCGGTATCTCTCCTCCAGTTGGTTTATACGGATGAAAAGTCTCAATTTTTCCGTGTCTACATCCAAAGTAGCCTCTACCAAGGCTCAATGCCCCCTATATACACTTTGAAGCATCAATATAAAAAGTTATTTGTGAAATGGTGTTGTAATAGCGTTAGGGTGAGTTTATGGGAAAGACAATGGCTGAGAAGATACTTTCAAGGAAATGTGGAAGGGACGTTGAGCCAGGTGAGTTAGTGGTATGCGAAGTTGATATGACATTTGCCCATGATGGCACAATGCCCCTTGCGATACAGCAGATGAAAAACGAGCTTGGGACAACAAAGGTATTCGATTCATGTAAGGTGGCTGGATTTTGTGATCATGCTTCTCCATCACCGAGTTCCCACATCTCGAATGTGCATACGATGATGAGGGAGTTTGCGAGAGAGAACTGCATAGATTTCTATGAGAATGGGGATGGAATCTGTCATCAGATAGTGCTTGAGAGATATGCTGCACCGTATAAGGTGATAGTTGGTGCAGACTCGCATACATGCACACATGGTGCTGTTGGTGCGTTTGCGACTGGTATGGGAAGCACAGATGTAGGTGCGATAATGGTGTATGGGAAGACTTGGTTCAAAGTTCCAGAATCCATGAAGATTGAAGTGGATGGTGAATTGGGAGAATGGGTCACTTCAAAGGATTTGTTTCTGAGCGTGGTGGGCGATATAAAGGCGGATGGTGCAACATACATGTCTATGGAATTTGTGGGGAAATGTATTGATGATATGGAAGTAGAGCAGAGAGCGACCCTCACCAATATGGCGATAGAGGCAGGGGCAAAGCTTGGTCTCTGTAAGGCAGATGATAAGGTGAAGGAGTTTCTCAGAGAATATGGAAGGGGGGATGAATTTGAGGAGCTATATCCAGATGATGACGCAGAGTATCTCAGTGAGATTTTTATCGATGCACAAGATATCGAACCCATGATTGCATACCCTCACAGAGTGGACAATGTCGCCCCAGCGTATGAGTTCAAAGGTATGCACATTGACCAGGTGTGTATAGGTTCATGTACGAACGGTAGACTGAGTGATCTTGAGATTGCAGCCCAGATACTCGATGGAGAAGAGGTGTGTAAGGATACGAGACTTGTTGTATATCCAGCGAGCAGGAGTGTTTTTATAAAGGCGGTGGAGAGAGGGATAATCGAGAAACTTTTGGAGGCAGGAGCCGCAGTTTGTGCTCCTGGTTGCGGTTTCTGTATAGGCAGGACGGTTGCACTTGGCGATGGCGAAAAGGCTCTTTCGACCCAGAACAGAAACTTCAAGGGTAGGATGGGCAACGAGAATGCAGAAATATATCTTTCGTCCGTCCCAACAGCAGCAGCATCTGCTTTGTATGGCGAAATAGTTGATCCGAGGGAGGTGTTGTGATGATCATAAGGGGAAAAGTTTTGAGAGTTCTTCCAGACGATACCAACACAGATGAGATAATCTCTGGAAAGTACAAGTATGATGTGCTGGACATAGGGAAGTTGGCAGTTCATACATTTGAGGCGATAGACCCTTCTTTCTATAAGGATGCCAAGAAGAATCCAGGTTCAATCTTGGTTGCTGGCAAAAATTTTGGATGTGGGTCATCAAGAGAACAGGCACCGAGAGTACTTCGAGAATGCGACATATCTTGTATAGTTGCAGAATCGTTTGCAAGGATATTCTATCGGAACAGCTTTAACGTCGGTCTCCCGATTGTCGAGTGTAAAGGTATCTTAGCTCATGTTGACAAGGAAGACGAGCTTGAAATCGATTTAGACGGTGGGAAGATTAGAAACATCACGAAGGGTTATGAGCTGTCATTTAAGCCAATTCCAGATTTTATGCAGAACCTTCTTCAGGCGGGCGGTATAATGTCGTATCTGAGAAAAAGCGGAGGATATGAATGAATTTGAAACATTTTGAACAGTATAATTTCAGGGGAGAACCTCTGTATATTCTCCCAAAACCAAGAAACGGTCTCGAGAAAGGAACTGTCTACTTTAGAGGGGAGTTAATAAGAGGATTTCCAAAGATTAAGAGAATTTTAATGTTAAAAAATGGAATTAAAAAGTATTTTGATGGTATGTTTGGTGTGGAAGAAAAGATAGATGGATATAATGTGAGGATGTGTGCAGTGTCTGGTGAAGTCCTCGTTTTTACGAGAGGCGGTTTTATATGTCCATTCACTCTTTCGCGAGTAAGGGAAGACGAAAACGTGTGCGATTTTCTTATGAGCAATCCAGACCTCGTTTTATGTGTTGAAATGGCTGGGCTACGCAACCCATACGTACCAAGGGATTATCCAGTGAGGGATATTGGCTTTTTTGCATTTGACATCCGAAGAAAGGAGACAAATGAACCCTTACCCCTTCTCGAAAGAAGAAAACTACTTTCTGAATGGGACATCCCGCAAGTGGAGTTGTTGGGTGAATTCTCACCAAGCGATGGAGAAGAAGTGATGGAGGTTGTTGAGAGATTGAATTGCGAGGGCAGAGAGGGGATAGTTATGAAGTCTCTTGATATGAAAGTACAACTTAAGTACACGACACACACCACCAACGTGGAAAATGTTGAGTATGCATTTAGGTATCCATTCGATTTTGGAAGAGACTTCATTTTCAGCAGATTGATAAGAGAGGGATTTTAGGCGGTGGAGTGTGGGGATGAAGAGCTTGAGAGATGGGCAGAGAGAATTGGTAGAGCAATTCTTTTGCCGATGGTCAGGGCAATCAGGGATGTTGCAGAAGGGGGGAGGGTAGAGGAAAGAATGAGCATTGTTGTGAAAGATTGGGAAGAAGCTCAGAGTTTCTTCAAGCATCTTCGAAGACAGGGAGTTGGTTATAAGATTATCGAAAGACAAGAACATCCAAAAGGGCTACTAATCACATTTTCAAGACTATACCAATCCACCGAGGATAAAATAAAGATGTATCTCGGAGGAAAGACTTGGAAAGAGTGATTTAGCGTTCTCTCACTTTGTCAATTAAAAGCTTTTGTTCTGCTCTGTAGACCGCCTCCCTAACCGCCTCTACCGCATCTATATTTGCGGATATGCTCGTTATTCCAAGTTCAACAAGTTTAGCAGCCATCTTTGGATTTGAACCAGCCTGACCACATATAGAGCTCTGAACACCTGCTTTTCTGCATTCTTTTATCACATTTTCAATCAGCCTCATAACTGCTGGATGCATCTCATCATACAGCTCTGCAACGTTTTCATTGTTTCGGTCAACAGCAAGCGTGTATTGTGTGAGGTCGTTCGTTCCGAGCGATATAAAGTCGATACCATCTTTTATAAATTCATCTATGAGTATGGCAGACGCCGGAGTCTCAACCATTATGCCCACATCTACTTTGTCAAGAATACCCATTTCTTCCATGATCTGTTTTGCTTCTCTCAGCTCTTTTGGATGTTGAACGAGAGGTAGCATTATTCCAAGATTTGTGTATCCTCTTTCTATTAGCTCTTTGATGGCTCTCAGTTCAAGTTTAAAATGCTCAACCTCATCAAGGTCTCTGCGAATGCCTCTCCATCCAAGCATAGGGTTGGGCTCACGTGGCTCATCCTCCCCACCCTTCATGCCTCTGAATTCATCAGTCGGTGCATCGAGTGTTCTTATCCAAACTGGCTTAGGATAGAACGCATCTGCAACAATCTGAATCCTCTTCACAAGCTCAGAAACATATTCATCGTGCTTACCCTCTTTTATGTAGAGCTTTGGATGTTTTTCGAGTCCGAGTATCATGTGTTCTATTCTTAGGAGCCCAACTCCATCTGCATTCGTTTCAGCAGCTCTTTTTGCAGCCTCGACGATTGAGACATTCACTTTTACCTCTGTTGCTGTTATTAGATGGGTTTGAGGAGATGTAGCTATAACCTCTGGCTTCTTTGCTTCCTTTACCTTTCCAAGATATACTACCCCCCTCTCGCCATCGATTGTAACTACCATGCCATCCTTCAATAGCTGGGTTGCGTTTGTTGTTCCAACAACTGCAGGGCATCCAAGCTCTCTGCTCACAATGGCAGCGTGACACGTAAGACCTCCCTCGTCGGTGATTATGCCTGCTGCCCTCTTCATAGCAGGCACCATGTCTGGTGTTGTCATCGATGTCACCAGTATGTCTCCATGTTCAATCTTTCCAAGGTCATCCATTTCACGAATAATCTTTACAACGCCAGACACAATCCCGGGCGATGCACCTATCCCTTCAAGAATCACTTTTTCCTCTTCAATCTCTACCTCATCCTCCTTCTCCTGCTTTTTGAGGGTTGTTATGGGTCTTGACTGGACGATGTATATCTTGTTTTTCTCGATTGCCCATTCCACATCCTGTGGTTTTCCATAATGCTCTTCAATGAGTATTGCAAAATCTACAAGTCTCATAATTTCGTCATTTGAAAGCACCTTTTTCTCTTGAAGTTCGGGAGGAACTTCTTTCTCGATAGTTTTCTTTCCCTTTCTGATGGTCATTGTTGTTTTTTTGGAGACTCGCTCTTCCAAGATTCTTCTGTCTTCTTTGGAAACAACGTACAAATCTGGAGAAACAGAACCAGACACCACACTCTCTCCAAGTCCCCATGCAGCTTCTATAACAACAACTTGTTCCCCTGTACTTGGGTGTGTTGTGAACATCACTCCTGCCTTTTCAGCATTCACCATCTTCTGAACAACAACAGCAATATAAACTTTCGAGTGGTCAAAGCCTTGTTTCATCCTGTAGTATATTGCTCTTGCCCCATAGAGTGATGCCCAGCATTTCTTTACTGCATCGACAACCTCGTCCTCTCCCTTTATATTGAGAAATGTTTCCTGTTGTCCAGCAAAACTCGCTTCCGGAAGGTCTTCAGCGGTTGCAGACGAACGAACCGCAACAAACACCTCTTCGCCCTCTCGTTTACATAACTCCTTGTAGTATCTCCTTATCTCCTTTTCAATATTTGCAGGAATCTTCGTATCGAGTACAAGCTTCTTAGCTTTTGCCTCTGCCTCTTTCAATTCTTTATCATCATCGACATTGACATCCAATATCTTGAACAGTTTATCAGCTATTCCTCCTTCCAACAAAAAACGCTTGAAGGCATATGATGTTACAACAAATCCCCCTGGGACTGGCAATTCAATTCTAATCATTTCCCCGAGACTCGCTCCCTTCCCACCTACCAAAGGAACATCGTTGATGTCAACCTCTTCAAGCCATACTACCATACCATTGGACATTCAAAGACCCCCGAATGTCTAAACTACTCGCAAGGTATTAAAGGATGACGATGGATATATAATAAGGTGTGATTGTGTGGAATCTCTTCGAATTGGTATGTTTTCATGGGAGAGTATGCACTCTGTGAAGGTTGGAGGCATATCTCCCCATGTTTCGGAGTTATCTTACTCACTTGCGAAAATGGGACATGAGGTGCATGTATTTACTAGAGCTGGCAATTTCACTGAGTATGAAAACATCAAGGGAGTTCATTATCAGAGAGTTAAACACGAACAGTCAGGTGGGATTGTTGAACAGATGGATGCAATGTGCAATGCCATGTATGAGCGATATAATGTCGTGAAGGATTTGTTTGGCGAATTTGACGTCCTCCATGGTCATGACTGGCATCCAGTAAATGTTCTTGTTCGTATAGGGAAGGAGGAAGATAAGCCATTTGTTCTGACATACCACAGTACTGAGTACGGACGGAATGGCAATGTCTTTGCAGAGTGGTGGGAAGCAAAAGAAATATCACGCAGAGAATGGCTTGCTGGATATGAAGCATCACAGATAATTGTGACATCGGAAAGACTGAAAAATGAAGTACAGTGGTTGTATCAGATTCCAGAATACAAGATGAATATTGTTCCAAATGCAATATTTGAGGGTAAAACTAAAAGGAATCTTGATCCTGGAAAAGTGAAGAAGAAGTACGGACTTCATCCTTTTGCCCCAGTGATTCTCTTTGTGGGAAGGATGGCATATCAGAAAGGGCCAGACATCCTTGTGAGGGCTGTTCCCCTTGTTTTGGATGTTCATTGGGGAGCCAGATTTGTTTTGATTGGGGAAGGGGAGATGAGGATGCACTGCGAATGGTTGGCTCAGAGCCTAGGTGTGGGAGATGCCTGTTTGTTTTTAGGATATTGCTCGGAGGGGACAAAATATGAGTGGTTAAACGCATGTGATGTTGTGGCCGTCCCATCTCGAAATGAACCTTTTGGGATAATCGTTCTTGAAGCATGGGATGCTGAGAAACCAGTTGTGGCAACCGAAGCAGTGCCCATAATAGACAACTTCAAGACGGGAATACTATGTCATCCAACCCCCGAGTCTTTTGCATGGGGTATAAAGTATGCTCTAGGGGATTTACTTCAAACGAAGGAGCTTGGTAAGGCAGGAAGAAGGTTGATACATACGGTGTATAGCTGGGAGAATGTCAGCAAAGAGACACTGAATGTTTATAGAAAGTTATAATTTTTTATAGAAGTCAACCTCTCTTAGAGTATGATGGAGTATAAATTTAAGAGAGGTTATTCCGCAGATGAGCAGAGGATTCTGGAAGTGCTGAAAAGCTGTTTTCCAGTTGAGCCAGAGAAAGTCGAGAAAGGATATGTGATAAGTTTTGGTGCATTGAAGAGTATGCATGTATGGATTGAGAACAAGAAACTCCATGTCATAACAGAGTCTAATAGGGATGCGAATGAGGAGGAGATACTACAAACTAACAAGATGTTTCGAGATTTTCTCACAAAAGCCACGGGATACACCACAAAAGAAAGGATAAAGATGGCTCAAAAGGAGGCTGTAAATGATTGATACTGTTGCGGAGGTCGAGTTTGAAGGACACCTCATAGACTCTCTGATACTCACAAAAGCCTTGTCGATTATAATGGATATGGATGGCGATTTTGACATAATCGAGTTCAGGGTTGGAAGAAGAAAATCTGATACGAGCTATGCGAAATTGCTCGTAAAGGGGAAGGATGAACAACATCTTGAAAAAATTCTAACAGCATTGAGGGGCGTTGGAGCAATACTTCCTGAGCTTGAGGAAGTACATCTTGAACGAGCTCCCGCAGATGGTGTTGCTCCAAGAGGCTTTTATTCAACCACAAATCACCCGACCATGATACGGCTTGGAGAAAAGTGGATCGATGTTGAGGACATGAGGATGGACAGATTGATAGTTGTGGAGGGTGAAAGGGCAAGGTGTGTTTCGATATCGAGCATAAAGAAGGGAGATTCAGTTGTTGTTGGGAGCAAGGGTGTGAGAGTGATACCCCCAGAGCGACCAAGAAAACGTTCTATATTCAGTTTCATGGGTAGAGACGTGTCGTCCGAGCGTCCAACATCCACCATCATACGGCAGATAGCGGGCGAAATACTTGATATAAAGAGGAGAGGTGGGAAAATAGCTGTTGTCGGTGGCCCGACTATTGTGCATAGCGGTGCAAGTTGGGCTCTTGCGGAGTTGGTGAGAGAAGGATATGTGGATGTGCTTCTCGCAGGAAATGCCCTTGCAGTGCATGATATAGAATACAGCCTGTATGGTACGTCTCTTGGAATGGATATAGAGACATCTCAGCCAGTAGATTATGGACACAGACATCATCTGTATGCAATAAACGAGGTAATGGCTTGTGGCTCAATAAGGGAAGCGGTGGAAAAGGGCGTGTTGAAGAGAGGCATCATGTATGAGTGTGTTGTGAATAATGTACCTTTCGTACTTGCAGGCTCTATAAGAGACGATGGACCCCTCCCAGATGTGATAACTGACACCATGAAGGCGAAGAAAGAGATGGAAAAAGCTTTAGAAGGGTGTGAGATGGTGCTGATGCTGGCTACGATGCTCCACTCCATAGCGGTGGGAAATCTTCTGCCCTCTTATGTAAAGACGATATGTGTTGATATAAATCCGTCTGCAGTTACGAAGCTGATGGATAGGGGAAGCGCTCAGGCGATAGGCCTTGTAACCGATGTTGGGATTTTCTTGCCAATGCTTGTCGAGATGTTGAGAAACCAATCCTACTAAATCGAAAAACTTTTTTATTAAATGAAATAGGCACACCTAAGGAGGTGCGGGATGAAGGAGATTGTGATTCATGGCAGGGGTGGACAGGGGTCAGTGACGGCTGCTGAAATTCTTGCAAAAGCAGCGTTTGAGGATTGCTGGTTCTCTCAAGCGTTTCCTTCGTTTGGGGTTGAGAGAAGAGGAGCTCCGGTGATGGCTTTTGTTAGAATCGACAAAAAGAAAATAAGAATAAGGAGCCAGATATACAATCCCGACTACGTCATAGTCCAAGATCCAACACTTCTTGCAACAGAGGATGTTGGCAAAGGAATCAAGCAGGATGGTCTCATTATTGTGAATTCAGCTCTATCTCCCGATGAATTGCCAGTTGATGGAAATGTTGTAACTTTCGATGCCACAAGAATAGCTCTTGATATCATTGGAAAGCCGATTGTGAATACCGTGATAATTGGAGCTTTTGCATCTATTACTAAACTACTTTCACTTGAGTCTCTTAAAAAATCTATTTCACACAGATTTTCTGGAAAAATTGCTGAGTTAAATGTGAAAGCGGTTGAAAAAGCTTATGAAATTGCAGGTGGTGTGCATGAGTAAGGTCACAATTGGGCTTGTAGCTGAGCCAGGGTCAACACGGAGAAACAAAACGGGTAGCTGGAGAGTTTTTAAGCCAGTTGTTGACCCAGAGAAGTGTGTGAAGTGCGGCATCTGCGAGATATTCTGTCCTGAGGGAATTGTTCATTATAGTGAGGAAGTTGATGCATATGTTCCAGATTATGATTATTGTAAGGGATGTGGGGTGTGTGCGCAAGAGTGTCCGAAGAAAGCGATTACGATGGTGCTGGAGGAGAAATGATGACAAATGAAATGGAGAAAATGAAGGTTGTTGAAGGTTCTCAGGCGATTGCTTATGCTGTCAAAGCATGCAAGCCACATGTTGTATCAGCATATCCAATCACACCACAGACCCATATAGTGGAGGAGCTAAGCAAGTTGGTTGCAAATGGGGAGATTAAATGCGAGTACATCAATGTTGAGAGTGAGTTCTCTGCAATTTCAATGCTGATTGGTGCAAGTGCTACTGGGGCGAGAACTTTCACTTCCACAACATCTCAGGGACTTGCATTGATGCATGAGGCACTCTTCAACGCCTCAGGAATGAGATTGCCCATAGTAATGGTGACTGTAAATAGGGCGTTGTCTGCCCCGATCAACATATGGAACGACCAGCAAGATTCCATTGCAGAAAGAGATGCGGGATGGATTCAGTTCTATGCGGAGGACATCCAAGAAGCCTCGGATATGTTGGCTCAGGCGTATAGGGTTGCTGAGGATAGGGATGTGTTGCTTCCGGCAATGGTATGTATAGATGGTTTTATTCTTTCTCACACCTATGAGCCAGTTATTTTACTTGAGGAGGACATCACTGAAGAGTATCTCCCTTCTTATGACCCACCTTACAGACTCGATCCCACAAATCCGAAGTCTTTTGGAACGCTGGGAACTCCGGATGTGTATATGGAAGCCAGATATATGCAGGAGAAGGCAATGGAGACCGCTTTGGACAAGATAAAGGAGGCTGCAATCGATTTCAAGAGGATGTATGGGAGATGGCATGGAGACCTTGTAGATACCTATCGAGTTGATGATGCAGACATAATACTCATTTCGATGGGTTCTGTTGTTGGAACTATGAAGGAAGCAGTTGATAGAGCAAGAGACGAGGGGGTGAAGGTGGGCATCGTAAAACTGAGAGTCTTCAGACCATTCCCGAAGAAGGAGTTGGTAGATACGTTGAAGAATGCAAAGGTTGTGGCAGTCATCGAAAAGGATGTGTGCGTTGGTAAATATGAAGGTGCGTTGACAACTGAGTTAAAGGCTGTTCTGTATTCTTATGGTATGGGGGTACCAGTACTTGGGAGGATTGCTGGATTAGGAGGCAGGGACATAACACTTTCGCACATAATGTCTGTTATAACCGATTCGGAGAAGGTGCTTGAAGGGAAAGATGTCGATGAGAATGCTTATCTGGGGTTGAGGGAGGAGGTTCTCTAATGGCAAAGAAACCGTTGATATCCAAGCTCGCCCCCGGACACAGAGGGTGCGGGGGATGTGGAGCGGCAATTGCCGTTAAACTGATTCTTGAGGGTGCGGGAGACGATGTTATCGTGTGCAGTCCAACTGGGTGCGTCGAAGTCTTCACAACACCATACCCAGAGAGTGCTTGGGAAGTTCCTTGGATTCATTCGTTGTTTGAGAACTCAGCATCTGTTGCTGCTGGGATTGAGAGAGCCCTCAGAGCTCTTGGCAATGATCATACCAAAGTTCTCGTCATAGCGGGCGATGGTTCAACTTTCGATATTGGCTTTGGAGCGATATCAGGTGTTTGGGACAGAAAGCATGATGTTACGTATGTGTGCTATGACAATGAGGCATATATGAACACCGGCATTCAGATGAGTGGAGCAACACCGTATGGCGCATACACCACCACAACGCCTCCTGGTAGATATTCACTCGGTAAGCAACTCTACAAAAAGAATATGCCAGAGATAGCGGTTGCACACGGCTGTCCATATGTTGCAACTGCGTCAATTGCCCATCCACGTGATGTGATAAGAAAGGTTAAGAAAGCTGTTGAGATCGAAGGCCCCACATATGTTCAGATTCATTCTACCTGTTGTACAGGTTGGCACTTTTCAGGTGAATTGGCGGTTGAAGTCGCAAGGCTGGCAGTGGAGACAGGGTTGTATCCGCTCATCGAGTTTGAAAATGGAGTTCTTACAAAAGTCTATAAAATCAAGGAGAGAAAGCCAGTTGAGGAGTATCTAAAAGTTCAAGGAAGATTTAAGCATCTTTTTGTAAGGGAGGAAGGAAAAGAAGTATTGTCTGAACTACAAAGGATGGCAGACCTCAACGTTAAGAAATATGGGCTTGAGTGAAGGAGATGAAAAACGATTAGGTCGTGGCTATACCCATAAAGAATCTTCCAATGTTCAGTAGGGGGGATGATGTTGGAGAGATACTTTCGAATCATTTCGAGTTTGAGAATGGTGATATCGTACTGATTGCATCGACCATTGTTTCGAAGAGTGAGGGTAGAGTTGTTAGACTTTCAGATGTGCATCCCACCCCGAGAGCAAAAGAAATAGCAAGTCAAATCGATAAGAGACCAGAGTTTGTGCAGATAGTTCTTGACGAGAGTGATGAAATACTTCTGGAAAAGCCGTTTTTACTTGTTTGCAGAAAAGGACACATATGTGTGAATGCAGGTGTGGATGAGAGCAATGTTGAGGAGGGATATGCATTGCTTCTGCCATCTGACCCAGACAAGAGTGCAGAGCGAATAAGGGACAGAATAATGGAGCTGACTCATAAGGAGGTGGGAGTTGTGATAACAGACACCTGTGGGCGCCCTTTCAGAGTAGGGCAGTGTGGAGTAGCAATTGGTTGCTCTGGTGTATCTTCGGTTGTTGATTGGCGGGGCAGACGGGACTGTTATGGAAAGGAACTTCGAGTTACAAGAGAAGTAGTTGCCGATGAGCTTGCTGGTTTTGCCAACATCCTCATGGGAGAGGGGAACTGGAGGATACCTGCGGTTGTTGTTCGTGGTCTCTCTCATCTGATGGGAGATGGCAAGGCGGTTGATATTTTCAGACCCAAAAAAGAAGACATCATCAGGGACATTTTGCACAGACAATCATAATTTTGTCGTTTGAAATTAAGATGTCGAAGTCTCTCAAAAGCTCATTTAACTCATCATGTGTGAAGTAGTGGTGAGGTATTCCACCCCTCACAAATGTATTTTTCTCAATACAAGTCCCCTTACCAAATCTTGAATCTCCAACCCTACTAACACTGACCACAAATATCCCATATGGCTTTAGAATCCGATAAACCTCATCTACTACCATCTTTCTCTCGTTTTCCAGAAAGTGCTGTAGAACTCCCATACATAATACACATTCAAACGTCTCGTCTTTGAAGGGTATGTTCATCCCATCCCCTAAGACGAATTCTGCATTGATTCCATATATCCTCGCTCTTGCCCTAGCTCTTGTAATCGCGTTTCTTGATATATCAAGACCCACTATGTTGTTGAGCTGGATGAGATATCTCCCTTCACCACACCCCAAATCAAGCACCCTGCCCCTTACATAGGGTCGAATAGTCTCGATGATCTCGGTAGAGTTTGCCCAACCCCAAAGAGGTCTTTTGTAAAGCTCCTCCCAGTTTTTGATGATGCCTTTTATTCTATCCTTCTTTTTAAACCTTTCAAACATCCTTCCTTCATTTTTCTGAGAACTTCTTCAATCTCTTTATATTTTCTATCTCCAACCAATTTCACAATTGCTGAGCCAACTATCACTCCGTCTGCACCCATGCTGATTGCTTCTTCACATTGTGGTGGTGATGATATTCCAAATCCAACTGCCTTTGGCACATCGTATTGTTTTAATCTCTCCAAGAGCTTTTTGAGAGGGGATATGGATGTAGTCCCTCCAGTCACACCAAGTCTTGAAACAATGTAAAGAAAGCCTGTTGACACTTTGACCGCTCTCTCAATTCTTTCGGGTGTTGTGATCGGGGTTACAAATCCCGTATATTCAACTGAAAACTTTCTACATGCTCTCAAAACATCTCCAGCCTCTTCTGGGGGAAGGTCTGGGATTATTATACCACTTATACCTGCGGTTGAACAGTCCCTGACGAATCTTTCAATTCCCCTCTTGAACACAAGGTTGTAGTATGTCATTACTGCAAGTGGTACTTTCACATTAAGCTCAGAAACCAAATCAAAGAACAAATCTGGATTCATACCCGCCTTTAAGGCTCTCTCTGAAGCTCTCTGAATCACCTTGCCATCTGCAATCGGGTCTGAGAATGGGAGTCCAAGCTCGATGATGTCAGCACCGCCTTTTTCAATGATTTCAACCACTTTCTTACTTTCCTCTATCGAAGGGTCTCCCATACACGTATATGCTATCAAGCTACCATCTAAGAATCCATTTCTGATCAGAAGGATACCCCCTCCAAACGTGCAACACTTTCTACGTCCTTGTCCCCCCTCCCAGAGAGATTCACCACCACCAGTTCTCCCATCTTATCAACATTCTCTAGTACGTATGCAATTGCATGTGCGGATTCAAGTGCAGGGATAATTCCCTCTTTCTTACTCAGTGTATAGAATGCCGAAATCGCATCATCATCACAGACCATCTCTGCCCTCACCCTCCTACTCTCGCACAGTTGTGCAAGCTCTGGCCCCACTCCGGAGTAATCAAGCCCCGGGGCTATTGAGTGGGTTTCAAGGATTTGACCATATTCGTTTTGCAGTATTTTTGTCATTGCACCATGCAACACTCCGTCCTCACCGACACACAGAGATGCAGAATGACAAGCTTGTTTTTCATCTTTTTTTATTCCCTTGCCACCCGCTTCTATTGCATATAACTCAACGCCCTCCTTTATGAACGGATAGAATATCCCCATCGCATTGCTCCCACCACCAGCACACGCGACTATGGAGTCTGGAAGTCTTCCTTCCCTTTCGAGTATCTGTTCCTTCGTTTCTTTTCCTATAACACTCTGAAAATCTCTGACAATCGTAGGGAATGGATGTGGCCCAACAACCGAACCTATCAAGTAGTGGGTGTTCTCGACAGAGGCTGACCAATCTCTCAGAGCCTCGTTTGTTGCGTCTTTCAGAGTCATGGAGCCAGAATGGACTGGTATTACATTTGCACCGAGCAAGTGCATCCTATACACGTTTATCTTCTGCCTTTCAACATCTTTTGCACCCATGTAGATATCTACATCAAGACCAAGCACCGCCCCTGCCATTGCAGTTGCACATCCGTGCTGTCCAGCACCCGTCTCTGCAATCAATCTCGTTTTTCCCATATGTTTTGCAAGGAGAGCCTGTCCGAGGGTGTTGTTTAACTTGTGGGCTCCACCATGCACAAGGTCTTCTCTCTTCAAATACAGTTTTATCCCCAACTCCTTACTGAGTCTTCTGCACAGATAAAGTGGAGTGGGTCTTCCAGCGAACTCTTCGAGATACATGTCAAGCTCTTTTTTAAAATTGGAGTCTATGCTAAGTTTTCTGTATTCTCTCTCGAGCTGTTCAAGAGCTGGCATCAACGTCTCTGGGACAAACATCCCCCCATATCTTCCATACCATCCTCTTTTCACTTGTTCACCTCCATCGCATGGGCAAGTGCATATGTTTTCTCGTATATACTGGTGGATTTCATGATTGCATTTCCTACGAGAACGCCATCTGCCCCCGCTTCAACCACCCTTCTAACATCATCCACATTCTGAATACCACTTTCTGATATCACGAATACGTTGTTGTCTTCCTTCTTTATTGAGGGAATTAGTTCTACACTGGTATTCACATCAACTTCAAACGTTCTAAGGTTTCGGTTGTTAATTCCGATAACTCTGGCACCGGCATCAATAGCCATCTCTGCTTCTTTGATATCTCTCACTTCAACAAGTGGTTCAAGCGACAATTTCTTGCACTCTTTTATCATATCTTCGATTTCATTGCCCAAGATTGATGTTATGAGCAGAACTCCATCCTGATAGCATTCGGTCAGTTGCAGAGATGATATGATGAAATCTTTTCTTAGTATGGGAAGTCTTACGTTTCTCCTTACAAGTTTCAGATTTCCAATCGAACCCTTGAAGAAATATGGCTCTGTTATTACAGATATTGCTGATGCACCGCCCCTTTCCATATCTTTTGCAATTTTTACTGCATCTTGGGAGGTTATGAGTCTGTTTGTGGTTGTAGGGGAGGCTGGTTTTATTTCAGCTATGAGTGCATAACCATATTTTTTCTTACCTTTTTTAAGAGAGTTGAGAAACCCCCTATGTGATGGACGATAGGGTAATTCTCCTCCCAGAATCCTCTCTGTCCTTAGCACCCTAACCCTTTTTTCAGTTGTTTTTATTATTTCTTCCATCTTCACACATCCTCACAAAATTCTCTATGATTTTCAGTCCTTCTGGCGTCAGAACACTTTCCGGATGAAACTGCACACCTTCAATCGGAAGTTTCCGAGATCTTATCCCCATTACTATGGAGTTTGAGTATGCTGATACTTCAAAGGTTTCTGGGACTTTTAGGATTGCAAGTGAGTGGTACCTCCCCGCCTCGAGAGGGTTCCTCACATTTCTGAAAATGGTTTTACCGTCATGGTACACAAGGGAACTCTTTCCATGGATTGGTCCTTCTGGCGAATGAGAGACAATTCCACCAAACGCTACTGCGATTGTTTGTGCACCGAGGCACACGCCCAGCACAGGTATACAGAGCTTTACACACAAACGGACAACATCGATGGAGTTGCCTATGTCTTCTGGATTATTAGGAGTTCCTGGGCCGGGCGATATTATGATGCCGGATGGATTAATCTCTTCAATCTCTTCAACCTCGATTGTGTTTGAAACAACTTCGGTATCTTCCTCGAATCTCGAGACGTAATCCACGAGATTCCATACAAACGAGTCTTTGTTGTTTATGAAAATGATCATATAACGACCTCCAATGCTCTCAACATGGCTTTCATCTTCTGCTCAGTCTCTTCGTATTCTCTTTCGGGATCAGAATCTGCAACTATTCCAGCTCCAGCTTGTATTTCTATGGTGCCTCCATTGTGGACGAGTGTTCTGATTGTGATTGCAAAATCAGCACTTCCATTTACGCTGACATATCCTACTCCACCTCCATAAATTCCTCTTGAATCTGGCTCAAGCTCATGTATTATTTCCATCGCCCTTATCTTTGGTGCTCCCGAGAGAGTCCCAGCTGGGAAAACAGCTCGCATAGCATCGAAAATATCACATTCCTCTCTTAGCTTTCCCTTTACAGTACTTTCAAGATGTTGTACATGCGAATACTTCACAATCTTCATCAGGTTCTCAACAACAACACTCCCCCCCTCACAAACCATCCTCACATCATTCCTTCCGAGGTCAACCAGCATGATGTGCTCTGCTCTTTCCTTTTGATCTCTTAACAGCTCGGATGCAAGCTTTTCGTCTTCAGTTCCGCCCATTCTTGGACAAGTGCCTGCAATTGGATTCACCGTTAGCTCCCTACCATACACACTCATCAAAGTCTCTGGACTTGCTCCAACAATCGCCAAATCATCGAATCTGAGTAGATACATATACGGACTCGGATTTATAGAACGTAGCATACTGTACGTTTCAATTGGGTCTATATCTGCTTTTACAGTATATCTTCGTGATAAAACAACCTGAAATATGTCTCCGTCGAAAATATGTTTTTTTGCCTTTTTTACATTCTCAATAAACTCATTTTTAGAAAGATTATCGTAAAAAACAACTTTTTTATCTTGAATTTTTGTTTTTTCTGGCACTCCTATTTTTTTATCTATTTTTCTGTTTAATATATCTTCAATCTCTCTCATACTTCTTTCAACATCGTTGTACGTCTCCGAGGGATTATTTTCCATGATTCTGTTCATAACTGCATAGACACAATCGTTTCGATGGTCAAACAGTAGATTATCCATGGACAGCATGAATATCGCATCAGGATGCCTTTCGTCCTTCTTTTCTCGTTTAATCCAGCACCCATACACCACATCGTACCCAACACACCCAACAAGCCCACCCACAAAACTCTGTCTGTCGAATTTCAGGTTTGTGATGACTGGAATATACTCTGGAAGGTGCAAACTTCTCAACCCATCGAATGCGTTTTTCACAACGAATTTTCCCTCCCTCTCTTCAAATTTTTCTAGTAGCTTCTGTTTCAGAAACTCCATTTCAGTTTTCACGTACATCATACCATTACGGATTTCTGCAATAGCTACTGGATTTGAGCCTACAAAAGAAAACAAATCTTCTTTTACATTTTTTTCAACAGATTCTAGTATATAGCTGAATTTCTGTCCATCTGAAATTAGTTTGTAAGCTTTAAGTGGTGTTATGTCTGTCTGGAGTGGTTTTACGAACTGAACGAGAACCTGATCAAATTTTTCAGATATCTCATGAAGTTCTCCCTTTGTTGGCATAATATTCAATCTTTCTCACCTCCGAAACGAATTTTTTTACGAGTTTCGGGTCTTTTATTCCTTTTCTTATCTCAACGCCACTCGATACATCCACTCCATATGGTCTGACAATGCGTATGGCAGTTGCAACATTCTCAGGATTAAGTCCTCCTGCGAGGATAACTGGCGAGAAGGAGACTTGCCTCAGCATTCTGCTAATCGTCCAGTCATGTGTCCTCCCAGTTCCACCTTTTCCAGTGTCAATAACGATGCCATCACATACTTGCGATACTTCCTCAACCTCCTTTACAAGAGAATCTGCCCCCCCTTCTACCGAAACCGCTTTGAGGATTTTACACTTCACGATATCCTTCACCTTCCTGACATCCTCGAGAGGGAGGTTGGAGTGTATCTGAATTGCATTTGTTCCGAGTGTTGACAATTCAACTATCTCATCAATGTCGGTTGTTGTACTCACAACAACAGAACTGACAAATGGGGGGACAGATTTGAGGAGATGAGAACATCTTTTTTTGGTTATTGATCTCTCGCTCTCTGACTCTACAACAAATCCAAGAGCATCCACACCCGCTTCTGCCACCATCTTCACATCCTTTTTCGTTGTGATGCCACACACCTTCACTCTCATTCACATCTCCCTGCTAAATTCTCTCATCTCGTTGAGTTTTTGAAGTGCAAGACCATCAGAGATGATGTTAGAAGCAACTTCAACCCCTTCACAGAAATCAGATACTTCGGAGGAGAGATAGAGGGTTGCAGATGCGTTCATCAGTATGACATCTCTTTTGGCACCGCCGTCTCCAGAAAACACGCTCAGAATGGAGTTCGCATTCCTCTCGACCTCTCCGCCAACAATCTCTGAAAGAGAACTTCTTTTCAGACCGAAGTCCTCGGGACTCAGTGTGTATTTTTCGATTCTACCATTTCTGACCTCACATACGCTGGTCTCTGAAAAGTTTGAAATCTCGTCCATTCCACCACCGTGTACGACCATCCCCCTCTTTATGCCCATCTTTTTCATAGCCTACGCAAGCAGACATACATATCCTTCAGAGTATACTCCCATGAGGTGTATGTTTGCATTTGCTGGGTTGGTAAGAGGTCCGAGAATGTTGAATATTGTTCTAAATCCCAATTCCTTTCTTATATGGGCAACCCTTTTCATCGATTTATGGAATTGTGGTGCAAGCATGAAGCCGATTCCAATTTGCTCTATTGATTTCTCGACAGTTTCTGGTTCGAGGTCTATTTTGACACCAAGTGCCTTCAGAACATCTGCACTACCGCATTTTGATGTGAATGAGTAGTTGCCATGTTTCGCCACGGGAACACCACACGCAGAGACAAGTATGGCTGATGCGGTGCTGATATTTATCGTGGATAGTCCATCCCCTCCAGTGCCACACGTATCTACAAGCTTCCTTACCTTTGGTCGGATTTTCACACACAATTTTTTCATTCCATGTGCAAATCCTGCAATCTCTTCTGGTGTGATGCCTTTTAGATAGATAGCCGTCAAAAATGATGCTATCTGTGCATCACTCCCCCTTATCATGATCTCAACCAGAGCTTCTTCAGCTTCTTTTTCTGAGAGCCTCCCATCCTCAATTATCTTTTGGGTGAATTCTCTCAACATTTCGGAAGTCATACCCAACACCATTGTATATATTTATACAATAATACACTAATTTATACATTGAAGCACTAATAAAACTAGCTCATATATAAATTTTTTTAGAACTCTTGAGAATCATCTCCAGATATACTCTTCACCGTTACGGACTTCACTCTTTACAATGCCATCTTTAATGAGCTTTGAGATCACCGCAGTGACATCTTCATATCTTTTTACGAGCAGTCTCTCTACGGCACCTCTTTTGACAGCCTTTCCTTTTGGTATGCAGGCGATAATCTTTTTCATCCTTTCTGTTTCTTTATCCTCAGCTTCTTCTTTTTGCTTCTTCACTTTTTCAAGTTCGTCGATTTTTCTTTTTAGTTTCTCATAAACCGCATTTACAATCTTTGCAATTCTTATTAGCTCTGCCTCGAGATATTTATTTCTCTCACAAATCTCCTTTAAAATATGCTCAATTTCGTGATGTTTTTCCTCTTCTGGACTATCTCCTGTTCTGTCTTCTGTTTTTTCAAGCTCTTTCATGAGAATATTTCTGATATATTCACTTTTGTTTGGTATCCCTTCTAATTTCTTATACAGTTCATCAGGTAAATTTACACTTATTTTCTTCATCCTATCTCCTCATTTTAATTTGTTTATAGGATGTGAGGAACTTGGCTTTATGAACTCTATTGCTCCTTCTGCAATCAGTATGTCGGTCATGGCAGCACACGCAAATGCATATTTTGCATTTTCAATCGGTCCGTACAACACGAAGTCCCCCCCAACGATTTGTTGAAGTGCAACTGTTGATATATCGCACACCCTATATATAACTGGGTCATCTTTCTTTCTCTCCCTTAACCACTGCCATGAGAGGGGTATGTTGTGGATACCTGAACCGGTAGGAAGTCCGTATTTTCCTTTAACAGCAAGCGTCAACCTCAGAACAACTCCTGAATTTGAGCCAATTGGCGTTGCACCAGTATCAACAAGCACCTTCTTTATGCCACACTCCTCAGCGAGTTCAAGTAAGCCTCTGTTCAAAATCCCACTTCCATTTTCAAGCAGTTCAATTCTGCCTTTGAGGGATGAGTCTATCGGGTTGAAAGCGAGTACGATTGCAGTGTCTATATCAGAGCTTTTCAACGCAGATATTTCACTCTCGGTCATCCCGACATTCATTGAATTGTATATAACAGAATCAGACAGCCCAACCTCGGTTGAGTAAAGTGCACCCCCACTCCTCACACTCCCTTCTGTCGAATCAATCATCATGGGAGCATCGCTCACTTCATGTACGAACTCCATGTACTTTACGAGTGCATCCAGACTTCTTCCATAAATCTGGATGATATGTGGGTTTCCAGTCTCATCTGAGAAACTTGCTTGGTTATTTATGAGATTTTCAGCTCTCTCTTTGTCGAACTTACCTTTTACAGCATCCTCTACTATACTATGTCCTTCATAGAATATGCTACCACACAAAACAGTTGGCAACTCCCCGGGCTGTCCGCCTATCCTGACTCCCCTTATGTTATGAATGGTCTGTTCATGGTTAAACCTGAACATCTATAACCACCCCGACGGTTGAGTCTATATACACATCATCACACACGAAAACATCTCCCTCTCTGTATTCGATTTTGACATCAGAAGTAGATGGTGCAACACAGAATATGGGCTCCTCAGGGTATTGCTCTGCACACCTCGATAACTTGTCAACTGTGTGGTGGATTTTATCAGTGTCAATTTCACCTATCATATTGATAATCTCAACTTGTTTTCTGAATCTTTCAATCGCTTCCAAGGGGACATTTTCTATGTAGGGTATAGCACCTTTAGAGTCGACGATTCTCCTTCTTTCATCAACACCATTTTTGTGAATCGAAACTATTGCATCACCCGGGAGATGTCCTTTTGATTCCATCCCACATACAACCACGTATCTTATATGAGGATTGGAAACAACGTTGATTATGACCTTTTCCACACCCAAGTTTTCGGTCATGCATGTTCCCCAGATTGCAGCCCTCGGAGAAGACTCAAGACTGCTTGCAAGTGTAACAACCGCAACATTCGATGCCTCATCTCCCACCACATAGTCTCCCTTTACAACTGGCCATTGCTTGACATCGGAAGATACCATACTCAAACCTTTTAATACATGGAATATAAAGGATTGTTCATGGATGTCCGTGTTATGGAGACAGTAGGGACTCTGTGTGCTGTTGTTGGCATGATAGTTATCCTTGCATTTCTTGGCATGTATGGAATCAACGGAATTTTCTCAGAACTTGTAATCATGGCATTCTGCATTCTGATGGGTTTCCTCGGTATAAGACTTGCCAAGTTGGAGTCATGATAGTCCAAGTAGGGAACCGACACCGATTCTTGTGATCTCAGCACATATCACAGAGACCCATACCATGCCAACGAAATGTGAATACGAACAGAAAATATGTCCACCATCTATTATCTTGAGAAGTATTGAAGAGAGAAGTGAATGTACAACGAGGATGAACAATATCAGAAGACTCATCAAGTGAATGTCTATCCCACTTACGTTTAGCATCATGCCTGCTTCCAGACCCGATGGAATCTCAATTTCTTCGTAGAGGGATTTCATCACATCAACGATTGAAATGGATATGAAGAGTGTGAACGCTATCCCCCCAGTGAGTCCATATAGGACACCAACAAACGCAGAAGCACTTTGGTATCTGTGCTTTCTGAGATTCACGACTCTATGGAAGTTCTCGCTGATTATATCGCCTATCACCTCAGGCTTGCCTCCGAGGTCTGTAGCCTCAACAAACATCGTCGAGAATCTCTGAATGAGGTTGCTACCGGTGCCAGCAGAGAAATAGTCCCATGCAAGATGTTTGTTTATTCTTGTTAACAATCGTTTGTAAAGTCGGTTAATGTCAGTTGTCAGGGGACCGAAGTCATGGGTCCTCAAGCTTCTCAATGCCTCAATGATGAGACCACCCATGGCTCCAGCAGAGCTACCAAGCGAGCGTATGAATGCGGGATAACTATCATCTCTTCTTTTTATCTCATGCTCTATCTTCTTTGCAACATTACCTGTGTATGCGAGGGGTGTGAGAGACAGTGCTAATATGATTGCAGGAGGCAAATCTGTCTTCAAAAAAAGAACAGAACCAATCACAGCACATCCAACAACAGTAATGGGAAATGTTTTCTTGAGTTTCTTTTCTGCTTCAGTTTCTATGTCCAGCTGATGCCATATTGGGTCGCTTCCCATTCTCCTCCTCACAGCAAAAATCACGATTATATCTACCATCATGAAGAGCATCATTACAGTTATCATGAGTGAGAGAGGGTCACCTCCCATGATTATTGGCATGATGAGTGCAAACGATGCAAGAAATATCATGGACATTATAAGGGAAATGAATGTCTCCTTCAGAACCTCCAAAACCCTCAGAGAGGCGGTGTACATTGCCTCATAATCGTTCATTACAACGCTCTGCTCAGCTCTCAGAAACTTCTCAAGGTCTTCACCGGACTGAACAGCATGAGCAAATCTATCGAGGAAGTCTGCAAGCAACTCTGAAGGTGTTCGCTTTGCAACGAATCTACAAGCATCGACGAGAGAAAGATGCCATGTTGCCATCAAATGGTATATCATTTTTGCCTCATCTGCTAATGCACCGTATCTATCGTTCTTTGCAAGGATTTCGAACAATTTCATTCTGGAGATGTCAGATGTGGCAAGCGCACCCATCTCTGTGATGAAATAATGCATGTTGATATCTATCTCATGCGCCCTCTTTCCAAAACTCATCAGGGGATAAAAGATTATGAGCACCACACTCATGAGAGGTATCAAAAAGCTTGCAACGTTGACGAGGGTAGATGGTGGCAATACCATCCTAACAGCGATACCAATCAGTACCCCAATCACCATCGTTGGGACAACTACCTTGATGGCATACTCCTTTGGTGTTTTTCCCATGCTGAGAAATGCTTTTTTCAGCTTCATTGCTCACACCCGTCATTACCCGTCGTTATACCAAGAATGGAAGCGAATCTACACCACCGACTGCAAAATCGAATATGATTTTGTTAACTCGATGATACTCTATGATGTCGTTTTCAACCATGGTTCTCAGTATCTTTGCTCTGAGGAATAGGTCGTTGTATATCTCTCTCGGGTCTGAGTATCCCTGTATTTTTGCAATCTTTTCTTCCAGTATGTAGGAGTTGTTGTAGCCCCTGAACTCGTGTTTGTCGTTTGCAGGGTCCCACTGAAATACTGCACGTGTGACAACTCCTCCAATGTCTTCATAGTATCCTTCAATCTCTTCAACTGCAACGCATCTCCTCAGGAACTTCCCGTTTCGGTATACTGCCTGCAGTATCATGGCAACGTTCAGGTTATCTATAAACGTTACAGGAACCTTTATTGGCTCACCTGTAAGTCTTTGAATCATTTTCTTTACAGTCGAGGCGTGGAACGTCGCTATAACGGGGTGTCCAGTTTGCATTGCTTGGAATGCAACTGCACCCTCTACACCTCTGATCTCACCGACTATGATGTAGTTGGGTCTTGATCTGAGAGCTGCTTTAAGGAGTGTGAACAAGTCCACTCTTGACTCGGGTGGACCCTCTTCCCTTGTTATGAGTTGTTGCCATACTGGGTGGGGTGGTTGTACCTCAGCAGTGTCCTCTGCAGAGTAAATCTTCGCTTTTGGGTTGATGAATGGAAGACAGGCGTTGAGCATTGTTGTTTTTCCACTCGCTGTCTCACCACTAAAGAATATGCTCATATTATTTTCAAGACAGAGCCAGAGATACGCTGCAATCTCTTCGTTTATCGAGCCCCATTTTATCAGCTGTGTTATGCTGATTGGTGTTGCCGAGAATTTTCGCATTGTAAAGCTCGGTCCTTTTCTTGAGACATCTGTGCTGTATATGATGTTTATACGGGAACCATCTGGAAGTGCACCGTCTGCTATGGGTCTTGACTCACTCACGGGCCTTCCTATTCTCTCACTCATACTTCGCATCCAGTTGTCCAGCTCCCCCTCGCTCTCGAATCTGATATTTGTCTCAAGCATGTCGAAGATCTTATGCACAATGTAGATGTTCTGATATCCTATACAATGCACATCTTCAATGTAGGGGTCTCTTATGAGAGGTTCTATTGGCCCTGCACCGAGAATGTTTCTCTCAAGATAGTACTGAATTTTATCGTATTCAAGAGGTGTTACAGGTATCTTATCAAGACCCTTTTGTAATGGTCCTGAACTCTTACTCTCCTCATTGCTAACCTCACACACCTCTCTCAGAAGCTTGAATATCATGACTCTAAGCTTTGCCTCAGTGTCTGGTATCTCCTCTTCTGCAGACCTCTCAAGAATTGCATCAAGGACATCCTGATACTTCTTTTTCTCCTTTCCATTCAGTTTTGGCTCTATTGCATAATATTTTACAGTTTTAAGTTGGTTACTCCCATATAGATGGATAAAAATTGGATCACCTACGGGAATCAGAATATTTATGTAATCCTCGTTTTTCAAATCTCCACTTAATTGTGGAAGGAATCTTGGGAAAGACCCGTTTTTCTTTCCGAACTCGTTTAGATATGTTTTAAGATGGGGATTCCTTGCCATTGCCCTCTTCAGTTCGGTCTCCACCGTCCTCACCTCACGAGACAGCAGAGATCTCGACCACGAAACCAACGTTCGGCTCTATTCTGAAACCTATCAGTGGGGCCACTCTTTTACGTGCCCCAGTGAACTTATTTACAAAAATCGATCTTTTTATTTCAGTTCCAAAGGTTTTTATCTTGAGTTGGAGGTAGATATCGCAAGAAGAACGGAGAACTAGGAGACTTTCTTCTTCAAGCTGGGCAGGGTCCACCGTTACGATTATTACTTTCCCAAGCCCGTTTATCTTTTTGAAGAACGATATAAGTTCAAGCTCCTTTTTTGAATCTATACTTGCTTTTATCAACGCCGAAAGGGTATCTATTATGATAACATCGCTTTCAAAAAGCTTTTTTGCACTCATGAGTCTCTCTATGAAGTCTTCTCTGGATTTCGGGGCATTTATGAGGGGTAGAACTGGTATGTAGATAAGATTACCTCGGAGGAGGTGGGATGCAATCGGATAGTTCAGCGAGTACATCTGGTTTATGAAGCCTTTGGTTGTGAGCTGGGTTGAGATGTAGGTGACAGTATGTCCTGCCTCGAGAAGCCCATAGGCCAGTCTCTGGCATATTGTACTCTTGCCACTTCCACTTTCGCCCTCCACGAGTATGAGTGAGCCTGGTGGAATACCTCCTCCAAGCTTTTTCTCGAGTTCGTCTCTCTCCAGTGCAAATTTATATAACTCCCTCATATTGCCCACAATTCAAACTCTCAGAGTGGGCTATTTAATACTTTGTAATTTGTTGTAAACTACAAACAACTGTTAAAGTCCGTATATCTCCTCAACTCCCCTACTCAATTTTGATATCTCTCTCTCAACTCTGCGAAGGGTTGAGTGGTCGATTTTGTTCCCTGAGAGTTTTTCTATGAAGAGGAGAGATTTTGTGTGGTCATCAGATAGAAGCCTCCACTCATGTTTTTCAGTATAGTACTCAATCCCTCTTGCATAAGAGAGCAATGTTGATGCTACTTCTTCACTGATCCATCCAATTTCTACATAGAAGTCGAGCACCTCTATCAGGTTATTCCTTCCCACTCTCTCCATGAGAAATTCGAGCCATTTTAGAAGTACCACGACATTGGTCGGCGTCAGTTCTATTCTCTTCAGCCTTGGTTTGGTCGGCGTCTGGGAGACCTCTCCAGAATCCACCACAGAATCAGCAGTAATAACTATATTTTCCTTCACATTCTCTCTTTTTACTTCTTTACTCTCCATTTTCTCAGATTTTATCTCTACTTCAATCTCGGAAATTTTCTTGGAGAGTTTGTCAACCTCTTCACTCAGTGTTCCAAAAGCTTCAGAGAGTGTATCAAATTCTAAACTTTTGTCCTCTGTCCTCTTTGTTTCCAAATCCATTTTGATATTGTTTACAATCTCTTCGAACTCGTTGATTCTTTTTTCCATGTTGTCAAGTTTTTCCATTACCACTGGAGCTTTATCACCGTCCCCCACGAATGGGTTTATTTGGTTTGAGACAACCTCGTAAAGAGAAAGAAGTTCAACCATGCTCTGATTTATGGATTCCAGCGATTTTTTAACCTCATCTTGTTCTCTCTGCATACCTGTTATCGTCATCTCAAGTTTTGAAATCTTACTTTCAAGCTCTTCAAATCTTTCCTCTCCCTTTCCTCCTCCGCTCACTTCCTCCTCTCGGATCTCTCCCAAACCACCTTCTTCAATTTCAAATTCATCTCCGAAAATATCTCCAGGAACCTCTTCCATCTCTTCAGGTGAAACATCAAACTCGAGTTCTTTCTCTTTTTTTGGTATCAATTTTGATAGTTTATCAAGAATGCCCAAACATATCCCCTACATCACTTTGTTCATCTTATAAATAAATTTTTTCTATGTTTTTCACTTGTGATACCCAATTGATTTTGTGAATGTTCTGTAAAGTTGTTCAAGCAGCAGAATTCTTGCCATTTCATGGGTCAGTGTCATCCTACTTAGAGATAGAACAACATCCGCCCGATTTTTTATGTTCTGCGATAGCCCATATGGTCCTCCAACAACGAATGTTATATCACCCCTGAGTTTTCTCTCATTAACAAACCGTGCAAATTCGTTTGAATTCATCTCTTTGCCCCTCTCATCAAGAACAACAACAAAACCCCTTAATTTGTCCAAAATTCTCTTCTCTTCATTTTTAAGAATATTATCCACACCCAACCCCTTGTCTTTCTCTTCCTTCACTTCCACAACATACACGTCTCTCATTCTTTTGAGGTATTCATTTTCGATATCCTTCATGGCTCCCTTAAGTGAGCCAACACACACCACCCTTATTATATCCTTCCCACCTCAACAACACTCACACTTTCAACATCATCCAGCCCCTCTATGAGCTGTTCAACTTCTTCAGTTCCACCTTCCGCATCTGCCACCAGAACCACAACGTTCAACGCACTCAGACCAAAGGCGATTGGCTCGATGGAAAAGCCATGGAGTTTTACATTCTCGGGAAGCACCATCGATATCTTCTCTTTCAGCTGTTCTAAATCAATCTCCACATCTTTTGGCATAATTCTCAGTTTCGCTGCAACATCTCCCATTTTCATCACCTCTCAAGGTCCTGTAAATCCACATTTGGGGCATATGTACTGTGCACCGATTGTTCTGCATCTTGTACATCTTCCAATCACAGTCCCACATATCGGACAAGGAAACCTTGTAAAACCTCTTTCTTTCAGAGCAACCCCACATGAGTTGCAGTGATATGGACTTGTTGTCTTTACCATACACCCACCTAACACACAAAGCATTTTTAAAACTTCCTTTTTCGTTTTTTGACGATGCCCTCCCTCGTTAAATTTATAAATTATGATTACACACCCCCTCTCATGGAAGATAGGGGATGGGCAGATGTTAGGTCAAAGCTTGCAGAAAAAATGGCTGGAGAAATAACGCTTTCTCAGAATCCAGGTGAGACCATAAGAAAGTGGAGAACAAGCTTTGGAATATCACAGAGTGAGTTATCAGCCTATCTGAATGTGTCACCCTCTGTCATATCCGACTATGAGAGTGGAAGAAGAAAGTCGCCTGGCATAAACATCATCAGAAGGGTTGTCGAGGCACTCATTGAGATAGACATACTGAAAGGTGGGAAGAATGTGAGGACATATGCCACAACCCTTTACAGTTTTACTCCCGGCGTGATTTATGACATGTACGATTACAAAAAGCCAATCACGGTTTCTGAACTTGCTGAGAGAATAAATGCGATAAAGGTTTACTTGGTTGATCACGGAAGACGTCTTTATGGGCATACAATCGTGGATAGTTTGAAAGCAATTCTTGAACTCTCATCGTACGATTTTCAGAGACTCTATGGATGGAGTACAGAGAGGGCATTGATATTTACAAGAGTAAGCACAGGACGCTCTCCCATGGTTGCAATAAGGGTTAGCAATCTCAAGCCCAGTGCGGTGGTATTACAGGGCATTACAAGGGTTGATAGCATTGCGGTTAGGATAGCTGAAATCGAACAGATACCTGTACTTGCAACCACCATGCCTGTTGAGAGTATTATAAAGGTTCTGAGGAGGTAAGTTATGGTCGTTGGTTTGGTTTCGTATGGTGTATATATACCAAGATACAGGATAAAGATTGAGGAAATAGCAAGGGTATGGGGAAAAGATCCTGAACCCATAATAAGAGGATTGAGAGTCAGAGAAAAATCTGCCCCAGATATTGATGAGGATACTGTCACAATTGCGGTAGAAGCTGCCAGATATTCGGTGAAAAGAGCTGGCATAGACCCCAGGAGGATAGGTGCTTTGTATGTGGGTTCTGAGAGTCATCCGTATGCTGTAAAGCCAACTGGCACTATTGTTGCCGAGGCGATTGGAGCAACACCACATTTAACAGTTGCAGATTATGAGTTTGCATGTAAGGCAGGGACTGCTGCGATGCAAACATGTTACGCTCTTGTGAAAGCAGACATGATAGACCTTGGTATGGCGATTGGAGCAGATGTTTCACAAGGTGCACCCAACGACGCTCTTGAATTTACAGCTGCCGCAGGCGGGATGGCTGCCATTATAGGAAAAGGAAATGACGTGATAGCTGAGATTGAGCATACACTCTCATACACAACAGACACACCTGATTTCTGGAGGAGGGAGGGGCAACCATATCCAGAGCATGGGGGGAGATTTACAGGAGAGCCAGCTTATTTCAAACATATTTATAATGCAACTAAGATGCTCCTCGATGCAACTTCTACAACGCCAGAGGATTATAGATATGTGGTGTTTCACCAACCGAATGGTAAGTTTCCTATGAATGTTGCAAAGAAGTTAGGTTTCACAGAGCAACAATTATTGCCCGGACTTGTTGTTGGAAGACTTGGTAATACTTACTCCGCTTCGTCTATGATTGGTCTTGCAGCAGTTCTTGATAAAGCTGAACCGGGAGATAGGATACTCATGACATCCTTTGGCTCTGGTGCGGGGAGTGACACATTTTCGTTCGTTGTGAGAGATACAATTGAGAAAATCAGGGTGAAAGAGGTTCCCACTGTCGAGGAATTGTTATCCAGTCCGATTTATCTTGATTATGCACTCTATGCAAAGCATAAGAATAAAATAAAGTTTTGAGGGGTTGGAATGAGGGAAGTTGCGGTTGTAGGTGTTGGATGTACAAGATTTGGAGAGTTGTGGAATCGTTCTCTTCGGGATTTGGTGGTAGAGGCTGGAATTGAAGCTCTGGAAGATTGTGGTGTGGGAGGAGAGGAAATCGACGCCCTCTTTGTAGGGAATATGAGTAGCGGACAGTTTACAAAACAGGAGCATATCGGGTGTTTGATAGCAGATTATGCAGGGCTTGCCTCATTTCACATTCCATCTGTGAGGGTGGAGGGTGCATGTGCTTCAGGCGGTCTTGCAATGCATCAGGCTTTTCTGGCTGTTGCATCGGGATACTATGATGTGGTTGTTGCGGCAGGCGTTGAGAAAATGACAGATGTTTCGACTGAGGATGCAACAGATGCACTTGCAGCTGCATCTGATCGAGAATGGGAGGGATTTGCTGGGGCAACCTTTCCAGGACTTTATGCGATGATAGCCAGACTTCATATGCACAGATATGGAACCACAAGAGAACAACTTGCGCTTGTGTCTGTGAAAAATCACGCCAATGCAGTTCACAATCCAAAGGCACAGTATAGGAGAAATGTAAGTGTGGAGGATGTTCTCAACTCGCCAATAGTTGCCGACCCCCTAAGGGTTTTAGATTGTTCACCCATAACAGATGGTGCAGCTGCGGTTGTACTTGCCCCTCTTGATATAGCATCTGAATACACTGACACCCCCATCCGTGTTAAAGCGTCAGCATGTGCCACAAGTACAATTTCACTTCATGATAGGGAAGACATAACAACACTTGATGCGACAAAAGAGGCTGCAAAGAGAGCATATTCCATGGCACACATATCACCAGCCGATGTGGATATTGCAGAAGTTCATGATTGTTTTACGATTGCGGAGATATGCGCTATAGAGGATTTGGGCTTCTGTGCAAAGGGAGAAGGTGGTAAGATGACCGAGGATGGAGAGACTGAGATAGGAGGGAAGATTCCTGTGAATACGTCGGGCGGATTGAAAGCGTGTGGGCATCCGGTAGGAGCAACTGGCATAAAACAAATTGTTGAGGTAGTGCAACAGCTGAGAGGCGAGGCAGGAAAGAGACAAGTGGATGGGGCTGAGCTCGCATTGACACATAATGTGGGCGGGTCTGGGGGAACTGCTGTCGTACATATCCTTTCGAGGTGATGATATGAGTGTTCCGATGTTTTGGAGAGAGATACCGTCCAGATACAATCTGAGTGGAAGCAGATGCACTATGTGTGGCGCGTATCACTATCCTGCCAGAAATATCTGTCCGAAGTGTAGAAGGTCTGGAAAGATAGAGCCTTACAATTTTGGTGGGACTGGAGAGGTTGTTACTTATACCGTTGTGAACACACCTGCCAAGAGATTTGAGAAATATACCCCGTACATACTTGCCATAATAAAATTGGATGAAGGACCTAAGATAACAGCCCAATTGGTCTGCGAGCCAGAGGATGTTAAAATAGGTATGAGAGTCAGGGCAGTTTTTAGAAAGATGGGAGAGAGTGGAGAAAGAGGTATAATATATTATGGCACCAAATTTGTTCCTGCATGAAACTTGAAAGTCTATTGTTTCCGAAATCAATTGCAGTGATAGGCGCGTCTCCCAAGAGGGGCAAAGTAGGGAACGCCCTTCTTCTAAATTTGAAAAATTTTCAGGGAGAAGTTTATCCAGTAAATCCAAATTATGAAACAATTCTTGGAATGAAATGTTATTCGAGTGTAATTGATGCACCTCCTTGTGAGCTTGCTGTGATAGCAATACCTGCACCATTTGTGCCAAGCGTTGTGGAGGAGTGCGGGAGGGCTGGCGTCAAGTGTGCAGTCGTGATATCTGCCGGCTTTAGAGAGAGTGGCGTTGAAGGACTTAGACTTGAAAAAGAAGTTTTGAAAATAGCCTCATCATATGGGGTGAGGATACTCGGTCCAAATTGTTTGGGCGTTGGAAATCCACGGACAGGTATGAATGCGAGCTTCTCTGCAACTTCTCCAAGGAAGGGAAACATAGCGGTAGTGTCTCAATCTGGTGCTTTATTGACCTCGATTCTGGATTGGGCGGATAGGATGGAAGTGGGATTCTCTGCTTTTGTCAGTCTTGGTAACAAGGCAGATATCGACGAGGTGGATCTGCTTGAAGCTCTCGTGGAGGATGACGAAACAAGGGTCATAATGATTTACATAGAAGGCGTTTCAGATGGGAGGAGGTTTCTGGAAACTGCAAAAAAGGTTAGCGCGATTAAGCCAGTGGTTGTGCTGAAAGGGGGCAGAACAGGAGCAGGGTCAAGAGCAGTTTCTTCTCACACTGGCTCAATTGCTGGCTCAGAATCAGCATACACTGCCGCATTCAAGCAGAGTGGAGTTATTCAAGCTTCATCACTCGAAGAGTTGTTCGATGTAGCACAAGTTTTTGCATATCAGCCTCTTCCAGAGGGAGATAGGGTAGCAATTGTGACGAATGCAGGGGGGCTTGGAATCCTCGGAACTGATGCATGTGTTATGAAGGGGCTAAGATTATCTGATTTTTCTTCTTCAACGATAGATGAGTTGAGGTCTTTTCTTCCACCGAGTGCAAATGTCTATAATCCAGTGGATGTTTTGGGGGATGCTGATGCCGATGTATATTCACGAGCTGTTTTTACTGTGATGAAAGACCCCAATGTGGATGCGGTAATGTGTCTCACATCTCCCCAAGCCATGACGGATATTGAGGCAATTGCAAAGATGCTTTGTTCGAGACAATTCTCAAAAACAATTCTCGCTTCCTTTGTTGGAGGGAGTTATATAGAGAAAGGGGTTAGCATACTAAGGAGAGCAGGTATTCCCAATTATCCATATCCTGAAAGGGCAGCTTCTGCACTTAATGCAATGGTGAAATATACCATGTTTAAACCTTCCAAAGAAAAACCTGAGAGATTTGATGTGGATTATCACAAAGTAAGAGAAATTCTTGAAAATGTCAGAAAAGAAGGGAGGAACGAACTTGGACTTTTGGACATGGATATGCTTTCAGCATATGGAATAACGATTCCAAAATACAGAATAGTGAGGAGTGCCGAGGAAGCAGTCGATGCAGCCTCGAGGATAGGATATCCAGTTGTTATGAAGATAGTCTCACCTCAAATTTCGCACAAGACAGAGGTTGGTGGTGTGAGAGTTGTCAGTGATAGGGATGAAGCTGAGGTTGTTTATAACTCGATGCTCTCGTCTGTGAAGAGATATGCTCCAGATGTTCATGTGTATGGTGTGATGGTTCAAGAAATGGTAAAAGGGAAGGAAACCATAGTTGGTGCTGTGGAAGATGTCCAGTTTGGGAAGGTCCTGATGTTTGGACTCGGTGGGATATATGTAGAAGTACTTAAAGATGTATCTTTCAGAATATCGCCCATTACAAAAAGTGAGGCTATGGAGATGGTCAGAGAGATAAAAACGTATCCGTTGATTGCTGGCGTGAGGGGTGGAGAGAGGTGTGATGTGGATGCAATTGTTGAGTGTATTCAGAGGATATCCCAGCTTGTCGAAGAGCATCCAGAAATAGTTGAGTTCGAGATAAACCCGCTTATGGCACTTCAGAAAGGGTGTGTAGCAGTGGACTTCAGGGCTAATGTTAAGTGGGATGAGAGTTGAGGTGATAGTATGAGTGTGATGTTAGTCTCGAATATGACGAAGTCGGGAAAGAGTGCAATATGTGTTGGATTGATCTCAGTACTCATTGAGAGGGGTAAGAAAGTTGGTTATATGAAACCGATTGGCAACGCTCTTGTTGAGGTTGAAAAGAAGCTTGTGGATGAAGATGCTCTTGTCATGAAAGGATTATTCTCATTTTCTGAGCCTTTGGAAATGATATCTCCGATTTCATATACTGAGAAATTAATTCAGAGTTCGATAAAGGGTGAGATAACAAACCTTCAAAGTACCATAACAAGAGCTTTTGCAGAGATAAGTTCAGGAAAGGATTTTGTGATTGTTGAGGGGGCTGGAGGTCTCGGTACTGGGTCTGTCATCGGTCTCTCGAATTCTCAAGTCGCAAAACTTCTTGATTTGCCGGTTGTTCTTGTTGCGTCTGATAAAGATTTTGTTGAGGATGACATTCTCACATCGCTGTCCCTTTTGAGGTACGAGGGGATTAGGGTGTGTGGTGTTGTTGTTAACGATGTACCATCATATAGAGTCGAATGGATGGAGAGATTCTTGGACACTCTTGAAGTTCCAATGGCATCTATAATACCATCTGAGCCGAGACTCAGGACTGTGACAGTCAATGAAATCGTCGAGCTAACAGGAGCAGATGTATTATCTGCACACCACAATCTTGATGGGGAGGTTGGAACTCTTGTTGTGGGCGCCCTTGACTCGGAGAGTTCTGTGAGAAGTTTCAGAAGAAGAAAGGATGCGGTTATTGTTACAGGAAGTGGGCGCTCGGACATAATATCGACTGCAATCGGTTGCTGTGTTAGGTGTGTAGTGGTCAGTGGCGACCATCCCCCAGACAGAGCCGTGGTTAGTTATGCAGAAGAGTGCGGAGTCCCAGTTCTCCATACAAGATAGGACATGCTCAGGATGATCGAGTGTCTTGACTCAATTTTATCGGGTATAAAGGCAAAGAGCCCGGATAAGGCAAGAATCATGAAGGAGCTTGTGGATAGATATATAGATGTTGACACTCTTCTGGAGTGCTGAGGATGGAGGAGTATCTAAAAAGGTTGAGGAAGCAGAGATACCAGATTGTTGGCTCTCACAGTGCTGTGAAAGGCTGTCTCTGGTTATCGAAGTCAATGAGAGGACTCGAGTTCTGTTATAAGGGGAAGTTCTATGGTATTCAGTCTCACAGATGTGTTCAGATGACTCCTTCGATAGAATGCAACCAGAAATGTATATTTTGCTGGAGACCGGTTGAATTCGATTTCAGAGTTGATGAGTGGGACTCACCAGATAGGATTGCGGAGGGAGTGGTGGATGCACATAAGAGGATACTGTGGGGATACAAAGGCTCTCCCAAAACAGATATGAACAGATTTCAAGAGGCACTTACCCCCAAACATGTTGCAATATCTCTGATAGGAGAGCCAACATTATATCCACACCTTCCCAAACTTATCAAAATTTTTGAGGAAAGGGATATGACAACCTTTGTTGTGAGCAACGCCACCAATCCAGAAATGATTGAGAAGATTAGTCCAACTATGTTGTATTTGTCGTTGGATGCTCCAGATAGAGACACTTATATGAGGGTGTGTCGTCCGCGTTCGGACTACTGGGATAACATCATAGAGAGTTTAAACGTCATAGGGAATAGAAACGGAGAGATTAAGAGAGCGGTAAGAATAACGCTTGTAAAGAATCTGAACGATTTTGACATTCATAGTTATGGTTAGTTGTTGAAGTTGGCATCGCCCGACTTCATAGAGGTCAAAGCATACATGCATCTCGGATATTCGAGGAACAGACTGTCAAGGGGGTCTATGCCATCTCATGAGGAAGTTATGAATTTTGCCTCACACTTGGCAGAGAAGATTGGATACAAGATTGCTGACCAATCCAGAGTAAGCAGAGTTGTATTACTCACAGAAGATGGCAGTAAAGATATGTTTATTGGGGAGTGAGAACATGTCTGAAATGGTAGCACAGTGTGCCCAGCTTGCAATGCTTCTTGAGGTATCTACACCAACAAAGCCAGGTAATGTTGATAGATTTCATGAGTATGTGGATACAAAGTTTGAACACTTTCTTGCTTCTGCGGTTGGAGTTTATCCTGTTTTTAGAAGAGCATCTCAATCAAGAAGGGGCGTTGGGACACTGATAAAGGATGCGGTTCTTCAGAGTATGAAATGGCATAGCGGAGGCAACACACATTTTGGAACATTCCTTCTCTTGATACCTCTTTCAATGGCTGCTGGTGAGTTGGTAGAGAATGGAAAGCTTGAGAGTAAGGGGAGCATGTTGGTTTTGAGAGATACCACACAACGAATCGTCAGATCAACAGACATGCTCGATGCACTTGAGTTCTACGAGGCCTTCAGGTTTGCAAGGGTCAAAGTGAAGAGTGTTCCCTCCCTTGATTTGAGAGACGATGAGACCGCAGAAGAGATTGTAAAGAGGGAACTAACACTTTATGACCTCATCGAGATGTCCGCACATTATGATATGGTTGCAAGGGAATGGGTGAATGGATTTTCTGTTTCTTTTGAGAGTGCGAAGCTGATAGCTGAGGAGAGAAATCAGAGATCGCTGTGGGATGCAATAACCATCACGTTTTTGAAGATTCTTGCAAAATACGGTGATACTTTTATCACAATAAAATTTGGGGATGAGGTAGCAGAGTGGACCAAAAAGAGAGCAGAAAATCTGGTTGAGTTTATTGAGAAAGCCGACATCAAAAATGCAAGAAATCTCATTCAGAGCTTTGATGAGGAGTTGATAAGTAGGAGGATAAATCCAGGAAGTGTTGCAGACATCATGTGTGCTGGTCTTTTTATTGCTCTCATGGGGGGGATGAGACTATGAGATTACTTTCAGATGGCATAAATGAGGTGATTCTTACCACGGTCTCGTCTGACGGGAGGCCCAATGCCTCGCCGATGGGCATAATACTCAAGGAAGGAAAGGCAAGATTGAGAGTATATCGGGGTTCTCACACTCTCTCAAACATTCTTGAAGTTCCTTATGCAGTTGCCCACATAACCTATGACCCGCTGCTGTTCGTGATATGCTCGCTCTCTGACCCAGAGGAATGGGCTGGTTGGAAAACAGTAGAGGGTATAAATTTGCCACTTCTCGATGCAGATGCAAGGCTCTATCTACGTTGTTCAGAGAAGTCCTCCTCTTCGAGTTCTGTGGTGTTCGATGTGGAAGTAATTGAAGATGAGGTTTTGGGGCATCCAAGGGCATATAACAGGGGATTTTCTGTGCTGGTGGAGGCTTGTATTCTTGCAACTCGTTATAGAGTTTTCAAAGATGAATCTCTTGTAGAGAGGGTAATGGGTTAGCATGATATAATAAAGAAATGTGGCAGTCCCAAGGTAGTTGAAGCATATCAACTCCTTACACAACTGATGGATAATTTTTTTAACAATGGGTTTGAACAGTCTTAAAGAGGTGTTAAGATGGGTATTGTATTTTATGACTTCACAGCAACATGGTGCGGCCCGTGTAGAATTCAGGCTCCGGAGATAGAGAAGATAAGGGAGAAGTTTGGAGATAAAATTGAGATAAAAGAAATCGATGTGGATGAGAATAGTGAGCTTGTATCCAAGTACGGCATAACACTCATACCTACTCTCATATTGGAGAAAGATGGAAAAATAGTAAAAAGATTCCATGGGGTGACGAGCGCATCAGTGCTTGAAAAGGAAATTGAGAGCCTGTTAAGGTGAGAATATGTCTGAGATAGGGAAGGCTGTACGATTGGAGAGGATTGTTAATAGGAAGAGTGGCAAGACAGTCATAATTCCAATGGATCACGGCATAACGGTTGGCCCAATAAGGGGTTTGATTGACCTTCCGACCATGGTGAATATGGTTGCAGAGGGGGGCGCAAATGCCGTTTTGCAACAGAAAGGTATGGTCAGACACGGACATCGTGGTTATGGGAGAGACATTGGTCTGATAATCCACCTATCTGCATCGACATCACTTTCAGCAGACCCAAATGACAAGGTACAAGTATGCACAGTTGAAGAAGCGATTAAGATAGGTGCAGATGGTGTTTCTGTCCATATCAACATAGGGGCGAAGACAGAACCCGCCCAACTCAAAATTCTTGGCGAGGTCTCAGAGAGATGTGAGTTTTGGGGAATGCCCCTTCTTGCTATGATGTACCCAAGGGGCGAGACCATACAGAATCCGTACGATGCAGATGTTGTTGCACATGTTGCGAGGGTTGGTGCAGAACTTGGTGCAGATATTGTTAAGACGAATTACACTGGAGACCCGGACTCATTCTCAAAAGTTGTTGAAGGGTGTCCAGTACCAGTTGTCATAGCAGGAGGTCCAAAGATGGATAGCGACGAAGATGTGTTGAGGATGGTTGAAGGTGCGATGGAGGCTGGGGCGAGTGGAGTTGCAATAGGCAGAAACGTTTTCCAGCATGAGAATCCAACTCTCATAACACGTGCCATATGTGCGATTGTACATGAGGATGCAACGCTGAAAGAGGCTCTTGAAATAATGAATCAGTGAATCAGTCTTGCGAATCATTGAGAATTGTATTTGCTATTTCATCCCCCACTTCTGATGTGGTTGCACCTCCACCCATATCAGGGGTCCTTACACCTTTCAGTATGGTTTGTTCGATTGACCTTATGATATCACGAGAAGCCTCAACCTCACCCAGATGTTCAAGCATCATGGCACCAGCCCATATCGTAGCTATTGGATTTGCTCTGTTTTTCCCTTTGTATTTTGGTGCACTGCCATGGATTGGCTCGAACATGCTCGTCCCCTCAGGATTTATGTTTCCACCAGGTGCAAACCCGAGTCCACCTTGAATCATTGCCCCAAGGTCGGTTATTATATCGCCGAACATGTTTGGTGTCACAACAACATCAAACCATTCAGGATTCTTTACGAACCACATCGTGATTGCATCCACATAATTGAAGTCTGTTTTCACATCTGGATAGTCTTTGGATATTTTCTCAAACATCTCTCTCCAGAATCCATAGATATCTGTGAGAACATTTGCCTTGTCAACGCTTGATAAGTGTTTTTTCCTTTTTCTTGCAAGTTCAAATGCGTATTTGATGATTCTCTGCGTCCCCCTCTTCGTTATCATTCCCAGTTGATATGCTATTTCATCTGTGTCTGTTTCTATATCAAGTCCAAACTTCACACTGTACATCGACCTAACAACTTCAAGCTCATCATGGGAGAGTCCTTGTTTGCATCTTCCACCCACTCCAATGTAGAAATCTTCTGTGTTCTCTCTTACAACCACAAAATCTATGTCCTCTGGACTTTTGTCTCTTAGAGGTGTCCATACGCCCCTCAACAGTTTCACAGGTCTGAGATTTATGTACTGATCAAAATGAAACCTGAGTTTTAGCAAGATTCCCTTTTCAAGGATTCCGGGTTGCAATCTGTCATCTCCAATCGCACCAAAGTATATCACCTTATATTTTGATAGTTCTCGCAGAGTATCTTCACTCATCAGTTCTCCCGTTTTGAGATAATGCTCCGCACCGTGGGGGAATTCTATCCATTCTACATCGAAACCAAACTTCTCGCCAGCAGCATCGATTACCTTCATTCCTTCTCTGATGACCTCTGGACCAATACCGTCTCCCGCTATCACAGGTATTTTATACATGCCGAACCTCCCTTTTTGCAAATTCTATCAATCCACCTGCATCGACTATCTTCCTTATAAAGTCTGGCAGTGGTGTTGTTGGATAACTTTCAGATTTGGTTATGTTTGTTATAATACCCTTTTCAAAGTCTACTTCAAGTTCATCCCCATCTTCTATTTTATCAGTGTGATGGCACTCGAGAACGGGCAAGCCAATGTTTATGCAGTTTCTGAAAAATATCCTTGCAAACGATTTTGCAATCACACACGATATCCCACATCCTTTCAGTGCAAGTGGAGCATGCTCTCTTGATGACCCACATCCAAAATTTTTGCCAGCTACCACAAAGTCTCCTTTTTTGACTCTCTTGGAAAATTCAGGTCTCACCCCTTCAAATGTGTGGGGAGCAAGTTCCTCAGGTGTGTTCAGTACAAGGTATCTACCAGGTATGATTGCGTCGGTATCCACATTATTTCCAAATTTCCAAGCTCTTCCCATGCGGTTCATGTAATTGTGAAGTACATAAAAACATTATGTTGCAAGCCTGTAATTACCGTAGGTTGGCATGTATATCATACCCTCCTCTCTTAGCTTTCTGAGGATTTCCTTCACCCTGTCCTCATCAATCCCATGTTTTTGAGCCTCTGCTGAAATGTCCTTCTCAGATGCCATACCCCCTTCAGATGTCAGTTCTTTTATTATGTCTATCACAATCTTCACCCTGTCTCTCTGTGTTTTGCTCTGCCCCACTGTGAGAATATCGACGTCCAGTCTCCCTGTTTCTGGGTCTTTTGCAACCTGATTCAGAGAACGCTCCACTATTTTTATGGTTCTTCTTGCATCTTCTACGGTTATCTTGTCTGAGAGTCTCATTCTTGCAGATGCCTCGGCAATCCTGACAAGAGCCTCAAGTTGGCGAGCAGTCACGGGTATGGGTGCCCCCTCGTCCCTACCCTCTGCCCTCAGTCCAACATAGAACTCTTTCAAAAGTTCTATTGCCTCTTTTTCCATAACCGGAAAGATTGTCCTTCTGGAATATGCTATGTACTTTCTAAGGAGTTCGGGGGGTATCTCAGGTTTTATGATATCCAGAACTCCTTCCAGATTCTCTCTAACCGATGGGTCTATCTTGCTTCTTTCAATCAATTCGCCCGCATAGTGTGATGTGAGTATATGGGATGATAACTTCGAATCCTTTTCCACATCTGGATAGTCCTGCATCACGAATATTAAATCGAACCTTGAGAGAAGGGCAGGTGGCATGTTTATCTGCTCTGCCACCGGAGAGTACGGGTCGAATCTCCCAAACTTTGGATTTGCAGCACCGAGTAATGCACATCTTGATTTCAGGGTTGCGAGTATTCCTGCCTTTGCAACACTTATTGTCTGCTGTTCCATTGCTTCATGAAGTGCACTCCTATCCTCTGCATCCATCTTATCCAGTTCATCGACTGCTGCAATCCCCTTGTCAGCCATCACAAGGGCTCCAGCTTCAAGAGTCCATCTTCCATCTCCAAATTCATCCTTCACTGCGGTTGCTGTAAGTCCTGCTGATGTTGTTGATTTCCCACTTGTGTATATCCCACGTGGAGCGAGTTGTTTTACATATCTCAGAAGCTGACTTTTTGCAATTCCAGGGTCTCCCACCAGTAGAATGTGTATGTCTCCCCTTATGTAAGTCCCGTCCGGAAGATGTTTGGGAATGCCTGAGAACAATTGGAGTGCAATGGCTTCCTTGATATCATCGTATCCGTATATGGATGGTGCTATCGACCCGACTATCATCTTGTCGATGTCAGGATTTTTGGCAAGCTCCTTTATCTGTTGGATATCTTCTTCACTCATCTCAAGCTCCTCAAACTCCTGTTCCCTCACCTCTATGGATACTCCTTCGAGTGCGAGGTCATAGAATATACTCCTCCGCTGTTGCGAACCTCTCGGGCGTATCCTAAGTATTCCTACGATCACTATTCTATCTCCCGGATTCACAATCCCTGCGAGGTCATCTTCAAGCTCAACATCTATCGTCTGAGGCTGTTCTCCCCCCCTTAGTTCCTCTGGCGCTTCTTGAATTCTCAGCTTCTGTGCATTCGTAAATTTGCTTCCTTTTGGCAGAAAGATAAATCTCTTACCATCACATTCTTCGTTTCTGCATTTTTCTGGTTCTTTTAGTTCATTCCCCTCTTGCTCTACAAAGAATTCATGCCCACATTTTGTACATCTGAATAAAGCTTTGGTGACCTTTGGACGTACTTCAGTCGCCTTTCTTACAAGACCCTCAACCGCTACAAGCTTATTTATATGCTCGCTTCTCAAGTCCCTTACCATGAAGGACCTCAGTTTCGGAAGCCCCACAATACGAAGATGTGCATCATCCAGACTGATCTCTCCATAATGAAATTCCTTTAAAGCTTGTTTTGCATTTTCAAGTGAGTCGTCAGGAGAATCGAGTAGCTCCTCTGCCAATTCTGTGTCAAAGAATTCCACATCACAGTACCGAATCCACAGGCTCTTTTTCTTGGGATACTCAACTAACAATTCATCTATCTCTTTCTGGTAGTATTCCTCCAAGAAGTGGAGCCATCTCGTGGGCGATGATACTATTGTGCTTACCATCACATCAATAATAAACAACATTTAATAAATGGTTTGTGTGTTAAGAGGGGTACTATGAAAGTAGTTGTGATATCTGGAAGTCCGAGGAAGAATGGGAACTGTGAAAAGATGGCGAGAGACTCTCTTGAGGAGATATCTAAGAACGGTATCGAGGGTGTTTTTGTATCGCTTGCAGAACTGAATATATTGCCTTGTAATGCATGTGAGCAGTGCTCCAAAGAAAAGAAATGCCCTATAGATGATGACATGGAAGGGGTTTATGAAGTCCTTGAGAGTGCCGATGGAATTGTGATAATATCTCCGGTTTATTTTGGGGGCGTAAGTTCGCAACTCAAAGCTCTATTTGATAGGACTCTTCTTCTGAGAAAGAACGGCCTTCTCTTGAAGAACAAGGTGGGGGGCGCTGGGGCAGTTGGTCGTTCGAGGAATGGTGGGCAGGAGTTGACAATTCAGGGCATACATGCTTGGATGCACATACATGGGATGGTGATTGTAGGGGATGATAATCACTTTGGTGCAACAGTCCAACATCCATATGAAGAAGATGAGTTTGGAAGGCAGACATTGATCAGAATGGTTAGAAAAGTATGTGAAGTTGTAAAGGCGAAATCGTAAAGACCTCAAATAATAAATATGTTGAATCCGTAGTTTTGAGTATGAGCATTGATGATGCGTTGAGGAACTTACTTGAAGAAATAAAAGAGAACCTACCCACTTCAACGCTTTTAAAGGGACTCGAGCTCGTAGAGGATATTGTCGAGCACTCTTCTACCCCAAGGACTCTGGATTTTGTAAGAGAGATGCTGTATCACGAGGATGACGAAGTGGCTTTCTTATCTCTTAAAATACTGAGAAAGGCAAGTAGAAGCGGGTCAGAGGAAAGTATCAAGCCAGTTGAAAGCATCGAAGAGGTGGGCGAAGTAGAACAAGCAAAAGAGGAGATGGAAGGTGAGGTGGAGGAGATGGAAATGGTCAGACCACCGAAGAAGTTCGAGTTAAAGGCTCCAGAAATTACAAATGTGTATTCACTCGATGAGGAAAATGTCGAAGACCTTGAGAAAAAGATAAAAGAAATGAAGGAGAAATATGTCGAATAATTTATTAGTGAATTGTCGATTTGTATGTTTCTCAATAGAACAATAAAAACAGAATCCTTCGCCTTTATTATAATTCAACCACAAAAGATTTAAAGAAGATAATTAAAATACCTATCAAAGCCCAAGATACGTTAGGGTTTAGGTATCCGACAATCGACGAGATGATTGTCAGGTACAGAATAAGGAGGTGTAAAAAGAAATGAGTAGATTGACGATGGCACTTGCGGTATTGGTATTATTTGCTTTAGTAGCCGTGCCAGCAAGTGCTACAGAAGTCTCAGAGCTTGAAATAAGAAGCTCTGTACAGGATGCCACAGCAGCCAACCTTGCCGCATTCACAATAACAGCAGACGACTTTGCAGCATTCTGGTATGATATTGACGATGGAATC
>Ga0180888_105_pt1 | contig 75839 bp, 97 predicted proteins | sample Deesub1362A_J573_FD_124181 | JGI IMG/M metagenome (GOLD analysis project Ga0180888, IMG submission 124181) | Methanomicrobia archaeon JdFR-19 | reverse complement strand
TCTGGTATCCCCATACCAGGTGTGTAATGAGTATGCCCCTCCTTCAACGCCCTTATGGCAGCCTCTTTTATGTGAGGGGGAGTATCGAAATCTGGTTCTCCAAGACCAAGGTTTATCGCATCCTCTCCGGCACACTCAAACATCTTTCTGATTCCAGATATATCTACATCACGAACCCTATCCGAATACATCAAACTCAAATTATATAGATGATTTAAAAGTGTTGGGTATTGGTATGGACTGGGTGGAGGAAGTTGATAGGGCGTTGAGGAAGAGTGTGTCAGAGATTGGTGTGAGAGACGAGAGTGTTATTGCATTCTCGGGAGGACTGGATAGCTCACTGCTTGCAGTTTTTATTCCAGACGTTCCGTTGTATTCGGTTGCCGTAAAGGGGTCAGAGGATGAGCGTTGGGTAATTGAGGCAGCCGAGATGATGGGGAGAGAAGTCAATCTTGTGAATGTGGATGTTGATGAAGACATCCTGATCAAGGTCATGAACATAATTGGAAGTCCGAATCCGCTTGATGTGTCTCTTGCAATCCCTTTGTACATATTGGGAGAACGTGTTGCCTCGGATGGACACAAGTATATAATAACCGGGCAGGGTGCGGATGAACTCTTTGGGGGATATGCGAGATATCGTACCTGTCCCAAAGAAGAACTTATGAGAATAGACTTTGAGAAGGTTGTTGGGCATGACATTCAGAGAGATAAAAAAGTGATTGGTGTGTGGGGATGCAAACTCATAGCACCCTATCTTCATCCAGACATCGTGAAAACTGCGTTTTCAATTCCAGTTGAGATGAAGGTGTCTGGAGAGTAGTCAAAAATTGTGTTGAGGTAGCTTGCGAGCAGGTACCTTCCATAGGAGATTGCGATTAGAAGAAAGAGGGCTCTGCAATACAGTGGTGGCTTCATGAAAGCCATCGAGAGACTTGCTGCGAAGAGAAGAATTCCAAGAAAGGGGAGGGTAAGCACATACCTCAGGATTATGTTCACAGAAGCTTCACAACCCCCTTAATTTTCTGTGTTCCAGAACATATTTATTACGGAGTTCATCAAAAGATTTATATATTTCACAAGTTCACATATTCACTGTTCACATAGTGAACACAGAGGGGATGGATAGTAAGAAGGTGTGGTGATGAGGGTAAGAGTTGAAATATTGTTGGATGATGGGAGGCTAACCTCAATGAGCTTTGAGGTTACTCCCCTGACACCCTCTTTAAAAGAAGGTCTGAAGAAACAGATAGCCTCCTTTTTAGATACTGTGGCTCAATGCTCCCCCACTCCCCAGCCACATCTCTCTCCCTCATCACCCACACTTCATAACGAAGTGGAACTGACATTGAGAGAACGTCTTGAGATGTTTCTCAAGTATGGAATGGACAAGGAGTGGTTTACATCGAAGGATGTGAGAGAAGCGTATGAAAAGGCGTATGGCTCAAGACTGAGTCTGAGTACGATATCCACGTACCTTTCCAGAATGTATCAAGAAGGAATTCTGGAAAGGGGAGGGACGAGAAAAGAGAGGAAATACAGAGTGGTGAGTGTTGTAGGGGAGCCATCTGCTTCTGAGTTGAAGGCGTAAATAGATTACAAAATATTTTTAATAATTAAAAATAGAATAATGGGTGCTATGGAAAGCATTATCGAGAGAGTGAGAGAGATACTGACTCTCGGAGGATTTGAAACATCAGAACCAGTAGATGTCAGGTCGAGGAGCTTTGATTTCGCAGCTAGGAGAGACACTCTTCTGCTTTTGCTCAAATGCCTTATGAACATAGATTCACTTTCTGAAGAAACTGCACATGAGCTGAAATATCTTGCTCACAGGATGTTTGCATCTCCGCTTGTGGTTGGCGAGAGGACGAGGAACTATCCTCTCGCATCATCTGTTGTCTACATGAGATACGGTGTGCCAGTTGTGAACACCCAAACTCTACATGAGTGTTTTGTGGAGGGGATTCCTCCGCTTGTGAGAGCAGAACCGGGGGGGTTTTATGTAAGCATCGATGGAGCATCTCTCAAAACTCTGAGAATCGAGAAAGGTCTCTCTCTTGGAGTTCTTGCACACATGCTCGGAGTCTCGAGGAGAACTGTGAAGAAGTACGAAGATGAGGGAATGAAAATATCTCTCGAGCTTGCCATGAGACTTGAGGACATATTTGGTGTGCCACTGATAAAGCCTGTGAACATAACGAAGATGGAGGAAACATCTCCAGAGCCACCTTCTGATATACAGCTTAACGATTTCACAGCCAGAGTATTGTCTCTGCTTGAGGGCATGGGCTTCGATGTGTTCCCCACAAAACATGCCCCATTCTCAGCTCTATCACAGGATAGCAAGGAGTTTGTGACAGTGTTGACAGCAATTGCAAGATATGATAGGACTATGGTGAAGAGGGCAAAACTACTCGGTAGTATATCAGAGGTTGCAAATACAGAGTCTGTGGTCGTTATAGAGGGGAGGGCACGAAAGTCCAGCGTTGGTAATACCGCTCTTGTTACAAAGGATGAACTTTACAAAATCGATGAGTCAGAGAAGCTTATAGAGCTGATTCATGAGAGGAAGAAGGCAAACTGATTATGGTTAATTTTTATGGTTTATATTTTTGTGAGTACATACTTACTCGACCCAGCACCCAGCTTCTCTGCACTTTCTATGTGAATCCATGGAGATACTTCCCACACACCTTCAAGCTTGTCTCTCAACTTGTTCACATTCTGATATTCGTGAAGGAACATCTTCTCGTTTATGAGGTCTATTGTTGCGCAATCGATTGCGACCGGGTCATGGGAAAACAATATTCCAACATCCTCTGTCATAGGAGTGTTCGAGAACTTAAAACAATCACATCCTGCAGTTATCTGATAGACCCAGTTGATGTATGTTATGTTCTTGTTGAGTACCTTGATGGGGGCAAGGGATGCTTCGCCCAACCTCATCTGCATCTTCTCTCTCGACCCCGCTGGCTCTGAAATAGCTCCCTCGGGACACGCTGATGCACAGGACATCTCACCAGCACACTTTTCTCTGTCGATTTCAGCCTTTTGATTCACAACATGTATTGCATCCCAAGGACAAGCTTCAACACATTTTCCACACCCCGTACACTTCTCCACATCCACAACTGGCTGACATACAACATGAACCTTTCTCTTTCCTGATTTAGTGAGACATCCCATTCCGAGGTGTTTTACCGCTCCACCAAATCCGCTTGCTGGATGTCCTTTTCCATGAGAGACAACTATCATATAATCCGCTTTTGCACATGCACTTGCAACCTCCACCTCGTCTATCTCCTTGCCACCGACCTCCACCACCACACCATCATCACCTCTGATGCCATCTGCAACGATGAATGGAGCCCCCATGCTTGCATGGGTGAAACCGTTCATAGCTGCAACCTCCACAACACCCCTTCCATCAAATCTCTTGCTTTTGTAGAGTACGGTACTCTCTGTGAGGAACGGCTCCCCACCTTCCTCTTTCACCACATCCACAATGGCTCTTATCACAACAGGTCTTACATGTGTCGTGTTTCCATAGTCTCCGGGATGGAATTTGATTGCAACCAGCTCTCCTCTCCTGATGTCAAGTAGCTCTGGCAAAACTCTCTTTATGACATTGGGCTGGCTATCTCTTTCAGAATGTTCATGTGCATCCTTGTACATCACATCACTCATACAATTCCCCTAACCATCTCTCCATTTAAATTATTTTGTACCGAATAACTTCGAGAAGAAACCTCCCCCCTCCTTTTTGGCTCCCTTCTTTGATTTGTATTTCACAACTCTAACAGATTCTCCTCCGTGTCTTGTCCTCCTCGGTCTAATTCTGACCACTATGGGGAATTCGATATTACTCGATGAGAGTACGGCAACCCCGGTTGGCAAGCTCTTTATGTCATCCACAAGGTTGCCCGTGATTCCTTCGAGTCCTTTGGTGATAGCCTGAATGTCGTTTGGATTCGTTACACGAAGTATTATCTGGGTATTGCACTGGGACAGGACGTTTTTGTCTATTCTCGCAGGTCTCTGCGATATGACCATGAGTCCAAGTCCGAATTTTCTTCCTTCGGATGCTATATTTCTGATCACATCCGAACTAACTGCTCTTGAAAATCCCCTTTCTGGACAGAAATTGTGTGCCTCTTCTATTACGAGCATCCCGGGAGGCACTATGTTCTTTTTTCTGTACTCAAACAATCTCTCACACACCAACGCAGTCACAACTTGCTGAAGTTCAGGAGACGTACCTTTCATGTCTATCACGCTTGCATGGTTGTCTCTGAACAGTGCATGCATTGGAGTTGGTCTTCCTGAGAAGAGACCGCTCTCATTTATCTGCTCAAGTTTTGCAAGCACACTCCAGCGTACATTGCTCTGAGTATTGGCAACCTCGGTAATGATATCCTCTAAGTTATACTGTCCTCTCTCTTTTTTCAGTCTGTTCACCGCTTCGTACAGAATCCCGAGCTGTGTGGATGTTAGGTTGTCTGGTATGAGTTTTACAATATCACTTGCACTCAGATTCTCTCCATCGAGTCTCAGAATTTTGTCAGCATCGGGATTATTCGATGTCGGAAGTGAATACACTGTAACCTCTGAAGAGAACCCTTTTGGTTTTATGTTGTATCTCTCGATTTTTCTATCGGTGGTGGGGAACTTCAACGAGGCATATTCACCATGTGGGTCTATAACAAGCAGTGGAATGCCAGTTTCCAGAAGCTCTTCAAGTATGACCCCGGCAGTGTATGATTTTCCACTGCCTGTTTTGGCGAGTATCGAACAGTGTTTCTGGACGATGTGGTTGGGGTCAAGATAGACCGGGATATTGTATCCATCAAGCATTCCTATGTACAGCCCGTTATCATTCAGTCCCAATACCTTCCTGATGAGCTGTACATCGGCTTTGAACACCTTGTCTCCCGGAGAAAAAGGCATCATGGGCAATCTCAGGTTTCCGAGCTCATCTCTCGAGCCTATCACTTCAACATGGGCGACAACCTTATCCCCCGGACTCTCAACAACCTCATTCTCGAAAACACTCTCTTCTGAGAATTTTTCGTTCGACCTCGTTATCTTGACAATCTGACATAGCACCCATCCTTCGGGGTCATGCCAGACCTTTACGTAATCTCTGCGTCTTGCAGTCTTTGGATTTGTGAGTGCAACTTTGAATCTGAAGGAGTCAGTTTCTCCAAATATTATGCCAATGCTCATTCATTTTTAATTTCTTGCGAAGCATATAAATCTTTAACCACAATCTATGTGGTGTGGGAGAGAATTTCTGGACATACTTGCCAGAGGGCTGCAGGATATGTATGGAGGGTGCCAAACTTGTGCTGTTCATTACTGGAGAGTGTATCACTTCATGTTTCTACTGTCCTCTTTCAGGTAATAGGAAAAGGGATGTGGTATTTGCGAATGAAAGACCTGTGTCTTCGTAGAACGATGTTGTTGAAGAGGCAATCAACCAAGATGCACTCGGGGCAGGATTCACGGGCGGAGAACCCCTGCTCAAACTCGATAGAGTTCTTGAATACATGATGTGTTTGAAAAAGGAATTCGGCGATGATTTTCATATTCATATGTATACAGTCCTTACCCCAAAGTTGAACACACTCAGGAAATTATATGAACATGGACTGGACGAACTCAGATTTCATCCAGTGTATGAAAACTTGGCAGAGTACGAGAGGTGTGCGATGGAAGCCTTATCTCTCGGAATAGAAGTCGGGTTTGAGGTTCCAGCATACGAGGACTTGGAGGGGACGAGCGTATGGGATGTTGTGAAGATGTGTGAAAGGACGGGATGTTTTCTGAACCTTAACGAACTCGAGTTCTCTGATGGATGTGCCGAGAATCTCAGAAAAAGAGGACTGCATCTAAAAAACGATGAGGGATGTGCAGTTGCTGGGTCGAGAGAATTGGCAGTTGAGATAGCAAACTCAACATCAGCCAAGCTTCATTTTTGCTCATCATCTTTCAAGGATAGTATCCAGCTGAGGAACAGACTCAGAAGAACTGCCAAGAGGGTTGCAAGACGTTTCGATATAATAACTGAAGATGGAACTCTTCTGTATGGGGTGGTGGAGGGAGATAACAAAGATATTCTGGGGTTGCTTGAGGAGATGGGTGTTCCAGAGTATATGTACGATGTGATGGATGGACTCATTGAGACCTCTCTTTCAATTGCAGTCGAATTATCATCCTACTTTGATGTATGGTTTGTGGAGAGATATCCAACATGGGACAGACTCGTGGTTGAGATGGAACCAATTGGAAACGATCTCGTGAACGATATTGAAAATGGAACATAAATTTATAGGAGTATGTAGTGAAAGTGATATTATGAACAAGGACGTCGTGCTAAAGCTCATAAAGTATCTGGATGGAGATGGGGAGGGGGTCAGGAGGGAGATTCTTCGGTACATACTCGATAATAAGAGCTTCACTGTGTTGGATGTTTATTAGCATCTTCTGTCAGCAGATTTCGATGTATCTCGAAGGAGTGTCGGCTCAATTCTGGGTTTTATGGGGGCGAGAATGGGCATTCTTAGGGTGTACACAGAAAGAAATGTGAAGAGATACCAGTTGAAGAATGGGTATGAGGAATCACTAAAACTTGTTCTCGAAAATATATAATTTTGTTTTAAGTTTCAAACAACTCATAAAAGTTTATAAAGTTGTTTCTCCACAGTTTCTCTCGTATGGGGTTTGCAATATCTGTGTCTACTGCCATAATACTTGTGGGAACACTGTTGGTATTCTCGTTTAGTTATCCGACCATATCGACAAGTTATGAAAAGGTCAGGGAAGCGAATCAGGAAGAGCATCTGAGGATGATGAAGCAGTTGAAGACCTCTATAGAAGTTCAGGACAAGGACGGAAATACAGTATATGTCTTACAGCCCCCAAGAACATATTATCTCTACAACTCTGGAGAGTACACAATCGATTTGGATAAAGTGATTGTTCTCGATGATGGCATCTATACCACAACCCGAATATTTGACGCGTCTACTCATTATCTCTATCCGGGCGGGAAGGTTAAACTCCACCTTGGAGGACTGGAAGGGAATATCAAAATAATAACAGATTGCGGAGCATCTGTTACCGTGGAGGTGACATGAAATGGCTGGAGAATCGATATCTCATGCGATATTCTTCATATCCTCGATGCTCATAGCTATCGTGGTCGTTGTTGCTTTGTTCAGTGCGGTAAGCTCCATATCGGAATCGTATGTTATGAAGAATGGACATATAGAGGAGGTTATGAAGACAGACATCGAAGTGGTGAACGACCCTCTTGCAGATAACAGGGACTATATATATGTGCTGAACACTGGTTCGACAGCTTTGAACGCTTCAAATGTTTTGGTCTTCATCAACGGCAAATACGATGCAGACTTAGACCAAATATCAATAGTCAATGACGATGGGGATGGAATATGGGAAAGTGGAGAAATGATTCAGATATCAAAGGAGGTGGGGGATGCATACCAGCAGGGAGACCTTGTGATGGTTGCCTTACCAAATGGGGTGACAGACACAAAACAACTGTGAAAGCTCAGGCAGGTATGGGAACCCTCATACTCTTCATAGCTCTCATACTGGTCTCTTCGATGGTGGTAGCTGTGATAATCGACACCACCAACCTATTTGCGGGCGAGATAAAAGAGAAAGCAAAGGTGAGCGAGGAAAGAGTCACAACTTCCCTGAAAATTGTATCTGTGTCAGGTAGTGTGAGTGGGAGTGGTTTAGATACTTTGTATATCGTGGTCGAGCCACTTCAGGGAACAATAAACATATCTTCCATGGTCATCGAGCTTGTGATGGAAGGAGGTGACGCATCCTATCTAACATACAGTTCGACAGGTGTGTATGAAGAGGGTCATTTCACAGTCAGCACGTGGATAAGGATGAGAAAACCATCTACCAGACCAGTACCTTTTATTGAGGAAGGTGATATGGTGGAATTGAGTATTGAGTTTAATACTGTGCAGAACCAACAGAAGTTAGGTCCTGATTCCATACTGACGATGGTATTTTTTGTGGAAGGTGGGATTGATAAGAAGATTGAATTGAAAACACCAAGTGTTTATCCATCAAGCGGGAGCGTGGTACTATATCCATAAAATTGGGATACAGAGGGAGACTTGCTCTTTCACTTCTGTGTGTTATGACAGGCATAATCACAGTATTCAGTGGGGCTATACTTCTGAAACAGGCACCCCCCGCATCAGTTGCTTTTTTGAGCCTCATACTGTTTTATATGGCAACTGGGTTGTGCTGGGTTCTTGCTGCAGGGATACTTTTGGGTGTTGAATTCAGAAGAGAGTGACAATGGATTAACAGCAGCAGATTTAACAGTAGTAGTACTCCCCTTTCTTTTTTTGTTCTCTGTCCAGTCGTGAGTCCAGTTTATTGACTCTTGGTCTCTTTGTTTCCTCGTCCCTCCTGAATGTGATGCCGAGGGCCTTCAGAAACTTGTTCATTCCTGTACGCATATCGAATGGTCCATGTGTCTCTCCTTTCACTCCTGGTTCCCCATCGAAAACGAGGAGCCTCTCTGCAAGTAAATCTATTAGATATATGTCATGGTCAACAACCACGCTCGTCACATCATTTCTTTCTGAAAATCTTCTGATTGCCTTTATGGCACCCATTCTCTGCTCAACATCCAGATGGGCACTTGGTTCGTCCAGCAAATACAGATCAGCCTCCCTCGATAAACATATTGCAATCGCAACCCTCTGAAGCTCACCTCCAGAAAGCTCACTCAAATTTCTGTCCAAGAGCTCACCTAGCTGAAGCGGATTTATTATTTCGGTTTTATACAGGCTCGTACCGAATTCCTCTGTTATCGACTTGAGAAGCTCTCCCACACTCACACACTCCAATTCTTTATCCACGACAAGATATTGAGGTTTGTATGAAATCTTTAAGTCGAGGTCAAGAGTGCCTTCAGTAGGTTCAATCACGCCTGCAAGCAACTTCATGAACGTGCTTTTTCCGATACCGTTCTGACCCAGTACCCCCACCACTTCTCCCTTCTTGAACTCTCCAGAATTCACATTCAGTGTGAAACCATCATAACTCTTTTTGAAAGCGTTAAACGAGCAGAGTGTCTCTCTATCAACATCTGGGGAAGGGGCATGTATGTAGAATTCTATCTTCTCGTCTCTTATTCTGATGTTTTCCTCTGCAAGGTACCCCTTCAAATATTGGTTGATTCCGACTCTTATCCCTTTGGGAAGGCTTACCACACCGAACACACCTGGTTTTCCATATGTTATATGGACAGCATCTGCCATCAGGTCGAGAACCGCAAGATCATGCTCCACCACCATCACAGCTTTTTTCTGTCCGAGTTTTTCTATGAGCTTTGCCACCCTTATACGCTGGTATATGTCAAGGTATGGCGTAACCTCATCAAACATGTACAAATCAGCATCTTTCAGAAGGGTTGCAGTAATCGCCACCCTCTGAAGCTCGCCCCCACTCAGAGTTCTCACATCTCTCTCGAGAATTACATCAAGACCGAAGTACTGTGTTAGTTCTGGGAGAATGTTCCTTTCATCGGTTCTGCTGAGAAGTTTTTCAACATTTCCAGAAAACAGCTTTGGAATCGCATCGAGATACTGGGGCTTGTATGCAACCCTAATTTCACCATCCGCCACTTTTTTAAGATAAATCTGAAGCTCAGAACCAGAAAAGAATTTTAGAACATCTTCCCATTCTGTATCGTCCTTCCCAAGGTTTGGCATGAGCTTGCCAGACAGAATCTTTATTGCAGTACTCTTGCCAGTGCCATTCGGTCCCAGTACCCCCGTCACCCTTCCCTCTCTTGGTATCGGGAGTCCGTACAGAGCGAATCCGTTTTTTCCATATCTGTGTGTTGGTTCGCCTACTTCCTCAGGTAGCCCAATCACATATATGGCACCAAATGGACATTTATTCACACATATTCCGCATCCCGAACACAGTATCTCGTTTATTACTGGCTTTCCATCTTCCCCTACCACAATTGTCTCGTCACCTATTCTTACTCCCGGACAAAACTTCACACATTCCATCGAGCACTTCTTTGGCTGGCATCTATCTCTTTTTAGAACAGCTATTCTCATCCTCTCACTCTTATGCGTTGATGTACATAGTCCATGAGACGAGTATGAATGCGAACGTCATGAAACCAACATAGAGCCAGTCTTTTGTTTCAAAATCTGAAGAAGAAACACCAACAGCTGGGAATATGAACTTCTGAACGTACGTGAGCATCGCAACCAGTATGAAGAGCTCGATGAAGTTGAGACTTTCCCCATCTCCAACTATTGCACCCAGAACAGTACCAAACACCATACCAATGAGTGAGGGAATTACGGTCTTCTTTATCCCTTCTATCCTTCTTTCTGTGTGGGTCTGCTCTTTTTTCTTACTAACCTTTTTTTCCTTCTTCTTTTTCTTCTTCCCCCTTCTCCCCCTCTCTTCTTTCTTCACCTCTTTACTTTCTTCCTCACTCATCTCCTCTCTCTTTTCTTTCTCAGCCACAACACATCAAAACATTTTTAGTGCATTTATAGTTAACTAAATATAGGGGGATTTTTATACTGCAACGGACTGGTATGAGTGTGCTGAAGATGAAAGCAAGTAGGAAAACAAATCCGAGAATTGTGAGCTTGATTGAGAGGCTACGCAGAGAAGACGCACCTGTATGGAAGGAGATTGCGAGAAGATTGGCATCCCCACGAAAGAACTACGCAGAGGTGAATGTGAGCAGAATAAACAGATACACCAAAGAAGGCGATGTTGTAGTTGTACCTGGCACAGTACTTGGGGCAGGCTCCATAGACCATGGAGTTACAGTCGGGGCTTTGAAGTTCTCAAAAACCGCCATCGAAAAGATTGAAAAGGCGGGAGGAACATGCCTTACCATAGAGGAAATGCTCGAGAAAAAGCCAAAGGGCATAATTGTGATGAGGTGAGCGGTTTGGTAGTCATAGATGGTGATGGGCTGATACTCGGAAGGCTTGCAAGCATAACAGCGAAGAGGCTTCTCCAGGGTGAGAGAATTTATATTGTGAATGCAGAGAAGGTCGTGATATCTGGAGACAGAGATGCTGTTCTTTCGAACTATCTTAAAAAGAGGATGAGAGGTTCAAAGGAGAAGGGGCCTTATTTTCCAAAGAGACCAGATACGATACTTAAAAGGACAGTAAGGGGGATGCTTCCGTACAAGAGGGAAAGGGGCAGAAAGGCACTTTCAAATTTGAAAGTGTATGTGGGAGTTCCAAAGGAACTTGAAGGAGAGGAAAAAGAAACCGTAGAAGAAGCACATATCAGTCGGCTGAGCACCACAAGGTACATAAAGCTTGGAGAAGTGAGCAAGTTTCTTGGTGGAAAGTTCTGATTGGTGAGGGAGATGGATAAGATTGTGAATACGAGTGGGAAGAGAAAGACCGCAATTGCAAGGGCAACTGTGAGACCCGGGAGTGGAAGGGTGAGAATCAACAAAAAACCACTTGAACTGATTGAACCAGAGTTGATAAGACTTAAGATAATGGAGCCATTCGAGTTAGCGCCTGATTTGAGAGATAAGGTCGATGTGGATGTGAAGGTTAGTGGAGGAGGGATAATGGGGCAGGCAGAAGCTGTCCGCACTGCCATTGCCCGCGGTTTGGTGGAGTGGAGTGGAGACCCAGAGCTCAGAGAGACTTACATGATGTATGACCGTACACTGCTTGTGAACGATATAAGAGTGAAAGAGCGTAAAGTATTTGGAGGGCGTGGTGCAAGAAAGAGAAGACAAAAATCGTATAGGTGAACCATGATACCGGTTAGATGTTTCACATGTGGAAAGGTGATAGGAAGTCTGTGGGAGGAGTACTCCAGAAGAGTGAGGGAGGGAGAATCCCCTGAAAAAGTATTGGACGATTTGGGTGTTGAGAGATATTGCTGTAGGAGAATGCTCCTTTCACACGTAAAACTAATAGATAAGTTCTCGCCATATGGGTGATGGGGTTGTGGGGTAGCCTGGACGATCCTACGGCGTTCGGGACGCCGTGACCTGAGTTCGAATCTCAGCAACCCCATCATTTAATTCGAGGTGATTGCTTGAACAAGATCGATTATAAGAAATACACAAGGTTTGAGCGGGCAAGAATAGTCGGGGCAAGGGCGATTCAGATAGCCATGGGAGCTCCTGTGCTACTCGAAAATGCTGGCTCAAACCCGATCGAGATAGCTCTGAACGAGCTAAAAGCAGGTGTGATACCCATAACTGTTAAGAGAGACAGGAAGGTGTGAACATGGTTTTGGAAGAAGGCGAATTCGAACCTGAGTACGAACCGTTGATACCCCTTGAGGAATATCTGGCAGCAGGGGTGCATATAGGCACACAGCAGAAGACAAAGGACATGTTACCGTTCATATACAGAGTGAGAACGGACGGTCTTTATGTGCTTGATGTTCAGGCGACAGACACAAGAATAAGAGCTGCAGCTAAGTTGCTTGCCAGATACGAACCCTCTTCGATATTGGTTGTTTCTGTGAGACAGTATGGTCACCATCCTGTTAGGATGTTTGCCAAGGTTATTGGAGCAAGAGCAATTGTTGGGAGATTCATGCCCGGCACGCTGACAAATCCAGAATTCGAGAACTATATGGAGCCAGACATACTTGTTGCAACCGACCCTGCAGGGGACTCTCAGGCGATATCCGAAGCAGTGGATGTAGGAATACCTGTTGTTGCACTATGTGATACAAATAACTTGGTATCGAATGTGGACTTGGTAATACCAACAAACAACAAGGGAAGAAAGGCACTTGCACTTATATACTGGCTTCTTGCAAGAGAGGTTGCGAAAGAAAGAGGGATTCCTTTTTCTCACAGACCAGAAGATTTTGAACCAGAGGTATGAACAGATCACGGAGTATCAATGAGAGCCGTTAATCTCAGAGTGAGTATTTTAGAGTGAACATATTATATATTAAAGGTAAGCCATTATTATGAGAAAACCTGCTGTTGCTGGGCAGTTCTATCCATCGAGTCCAGAGAGGCTGAAACTTGAGCTTGAGAACTGCTTCGAGGGACTTAAAATCAAAGAGGACAAATCTGTTGTTGGAGCGGTATGCCCGCACGCCGGTTATGTGTATTCTGGAAGGACTGCTGCCCATTCATATGCTGTGATACCACATGTGGAGACGTATGTGATACTCTGTCCGAACCACACAGGTTATGGCTCTGCTGTCTCACTCTCCATAGATACCTGGCTCACACCACTCGGCAGATTGGAAGTTGATGTGGAGTTTGTAGATGCTCTTCCCAAGCGTATCATAGACTTGGATGAGGTTGCACATCTCTATGAACACTCTCTGGAAGTCCAACTCCCCTTCCTTCAATACAGATTTGGAGGAGGTTTCAAGATAGTTCCCATATGTCTTGGGCTTCAAGACCAAGAAACCGCTTCAGAGGTCGGCATGGAAATCAGAGAAGCTATTGAGACAACCGGGAGAAGAGTGGTGGTGATAGCTTCGAGTGATTTCACACACTATATGCCACACGAAGTTGCAAAGAAGAACGACTTGTATGTGATAGAGGCGATACTGAATCTCGACCCCGATGAGTTCTATCGGAGGCTCGGAGAGACTGGGGCAAGTGTGTGCGGGTATGGAGCAATTGCTTCGATGGTTTATACAGTCGGAGATGGCAGAGCAGAACTCCTCGATTACTCCACGAGCGGAGACATAACAGGAGATTACAGAAGCGTTGTTGGTTATGCATCCATAGTTGTGAGAAAATGACACAGGCATCCGCCCCTGGGAAAGTGTACTTCTTTGGGGAACACGCAGTTGTATATGGCAAACCAGCCATAGCATGTGCAATAGACCTGAGAACCAATGTTGGGGTGAAATCTTCGAGAGACGATAGTGTGTATTTCGTGAGTAATCGAAAAAAAATTCACATTCAGAGGTCTCCGTACATCCACGAGACTTTGAAAATTCTATCTGAGAATTACGATATACCACTCTCTGGATTTCGTTTGATTATCAAATCCACACTACCAAAAGCTTCAGGTCTCGGTTCAAGTGCTGCATTGGTAATTGCAACCATCGGTGCGATATCTGAAGAGTTTGGTCTGAACATTTCAAGAGAACACATAGCTTCGATAGGGCATGAGGTTGAGAAGAATGTCCAGGGCAGGGCTTCGCCAACAGACACCTACATCTCAACGTTTGGTGGGGTGTACAGGATGCCGGACAAGGTAAGATTGCCAACACCTCAACTGACTTTTGTGATAGGAGACACGAAGACATCATCGAGTACGAAGGAATTGGTTGAGCATGTTGCAAATCTCAGACAGAGATATGGGTTTGTTGATAACATAATAAATGCGATAGGCGAGTTGTGCAGAGAAGGGGAAAGATATTTTGTAAAGGGAGACGTTGAGAGGATAGGGGAGTTGATGCTGATGAATCATTCTCTTCTTGAGGTACTCGGTGTGGGGTCAAGAAAGTTGCGAAAGCTGGTGGATGCTGCTATGGAGGGAGGAGCATATGGGGCAAAGCTTACGGGTGCTGGAGGAGGAGGGTGCATCATATCGATAACATGCGAGGATAGAGTGGATGAGATATCTGATAGAATCAAAAGATGTGGAGGGAGGGCTTACGTAGTACATCCAACCGATGAAGGACTCGTTCTATGAGTCTGATTTCAAACCTGAGTTCAAGATTCTGAAGATAGGCGGGAGTGTTCTTACCGAGAAGAAATCCATGAGAAAGAGGATAAGAAGGAAGGTTCTGAAGATGATTGCAACCGAGATATCACAGAGCCCAGAGAATCTGATATTGATTCATGGAGCAGGTTCGTTTGGACATTATGAAGCCTCTTTATACAGAAATGGATTCAATGCAGAGGGGCTATCCCTCACACATCATACCGTATCCCTCTTGAATAGGGAGGTGGTCTCAGCACTCAGGAATGAGGGGGTGAGTGCGGTTGGTATTCCACCCCTCTCATGCTGTATTGCAACAAGCGAAAGAATTTCGAGGTTGGATATGAACATCATCATGGGACTCACAGAGATGGGTGTTATTCCAGTGCTTCATGGGGATGTTGTGCTTGATGTCGAGAAAGGGGTGAGTGTGATATCTGGAGACCAGATTGCAACATATCTTGCGAGAGAGGTTGGTAATGTGCTGTTGGGCTTTGCAACCCTTTCCCATGGTGTGCTTGACAGAGACAAGAATACAATTCCTTTAATAACTCCTGAAAACTTTGATGAGAATATGTTCCACGAAATCGAGGATATGACTGGAGGTATGAAGGGGAAGGTCATTGAGTTGCTCTCACTGGCATCAGAAGGTATAAATTCGTGGATATTTTCAGGTCTGGAAAGGAATAATATAAGAGCGTTTCTTAATGGAGAACCACAGGGGACATGCATCACAGGAGGGATTAGACATAAATACATCAAAACGGAAGATTGAGCATGTTGATATTTGCATGAACAAGGATGTTGAAGCTGGTTTGAGATGGGATGGAAGGCGTGTGAGCGGGCTGGATGACATTCTTATCCTCCACAATGCAATGCCTGAACTCGACATGTCTCACATAGATGTATCGTGTGAGTTTCTTGGGAAACACCTGAAGGCACCGGTTCTCATTTCCTCGATGACAGGTGGACATCCTTCCACGTTCGAAATCAACAAAAATCTGGCAATTGCCGCACAGAATCTTGGAATTGGCATAGGGGTGGGAAGTCAGAGAGCAGCTCTCGAAGACCCCTCTCTTGTCTCAACCTATTCTGTCGTCAGGGAAATGGCACCAGATGCATTTGTGTATGGAAATCTTGGGGCAGCTCAGCTTGGTAAGTATGGGGTGGATGGTGTGCTGAAGGCGGTGGAGATGATAGATGCTGATGCCATGGCAATCCATCTCAATTTTTTGCAAGAGGCGATACAGCCAGAGGGAGACACCGATGCAAGAGGCGTTCTGAAAAGAATAGAAGAGATTTGCTCATGTGGGATACCGATAATTGTTAAGGAGACTGGATGTGGCATCAAGAGAGAGGAAGCCATAAGGATAAGAGATGCGGGAGCGTCTGCCATAGATGTTGCAGGATTCGGTGGAACGTCATGGGCTGGTGTTGAGTGGTTCAGATCTGAAAACGATACTGGAAAGGTTTTCTGGGAGTGGGGGATACCCACTGCAGTGAGCATTGTAGAGTGTGGGGTGGGCATTCCTTTGATAGCGTCGGGCGGTATAAGAAGTGGGATTGACTGTGCGAAGTGTATAGCTCTTGGGGCTGATGTGTGTGCTCTTGCCCTCCCTCTGCTGAAGAGGGGATTCGAGAGTGCAGAATCAGCAGAGAATTATTTGCGTGAGATAATTGACCAGCTCAGAATCTCCATGTTTCTGACCGGAAGTATGAACATCAAAGAACTCAAAAAGGTGGATATTCTAATAACAGGCCCAACAAGAGAGATGCTTGAGGAGAGAGGGCATATCACAGGCGGATTTGTTAAGAGACGAGCAGAGAGGTGAGTAAATGGATGAAATAAGAGTCATTGCGGTTGGCGGATACAACGAGATGGGAAGGAATATGACGGTTATAATGTTTGATGATGAGGCTGTTGTGTTTGATATGGGCCTCAGACTTGATAGGATACAGATTCATGAGGACATAGAGATAGAAAAGATGCACTCTCTTGACCTCATAGAGATGGGTGCAATACCAGATGATACAAAACTCGGTAGTATCATAGATAAGGTGAGAGCGATAGTATGTACTCATGGGCATCTTGACCATATAGGAGCCATACCCAAGCTGGCACATCGGTACGATGCACCAATTGTGAGTACTCCGTACACTCTTGCTGTGATAAGGGACTTGGTGAAGGGGGAAAGAAGGTTCGAAGTGGAGAACAAGTTCCTTCCATTGACAGCAGGGGAGGTGTATGAGATATCGAGAAACATATCGGTGGAATTCGTGAATATCACACACAGCATTCCAGAGAGTGTGATCGCTGTTTTGCATACGCCGGCGGGTGCGGTTGTGTATGCCAACGACTTCAAACTTGACAGAACCCCCACACTTGACTCTCCCCCAGACTTCAAAAGGCTGAAAGAACTCAGCAAGGACGGAGTTGCCATGTTGATTGTTGAGAGTACGAATTCCTCGAGACCAGGGAAAACACCATCTGAGAGAGTTGCAAAAGACCTTGTTCACGATGTTCTGCTCGGTACAGAGGAAACAAATTCTGGTGTGATAGTCACAACCTTTTCATCTCACATAGCACGGATATCCTCAATCATCGAGGCATCGGAGAAGATGGGGAGAATCCCCGTATTGCTTGGGAGGTCTATGAAGAAGTATGTTGTCACAGCAAAGGAAATGGGGATAATAGATTTCCCAGAGAATATCGAAGTTTATTCATCAAGCAGAGCAATTGCAAATGCTCTCAGGAGGATAAGCGAGGAGGGAAGAGAGAACTACCTTCTGATTGTGACGGGTCATCAAGGGGAGCCAGATGCGGTTCTTACCAAGATAGCAAGCAAAGAGACTGATTATCGGATTCAGCATGGTGATAAGATTATATTTTCGGCAAACAAGATACCAAATCCTATGACACTCGCCAATCGGTATGCACTTGAGACAAAACTCAAGATGCAAGGGGCAAGAATATATGAAGATGTGCATGTTTCTGGACATGCATCAAGGGAAGACCACTGGGAACTTCTCAGATTGCTGAAGCCACAGCACGTGATTCCATCCCATGGTGAACTGGGAATGCACATACCATACATAGAGATGGCAGAAGAGACCGGATACGAACTTGGTGATACGGTACATTTGATGAGAAATGGAGATGAGTTGATACTTGAGATTTAAAGAGAGGGTCATGATGGATGTAAGAGCTGAGATCGATAGGAGAGCAAAAATCATCGATGAGGCCATTGAGAGATACATACCCCTCAAACCACCTTTGGAGCTTTATAAGGCGTGCAGGCATTATCTTGTTGCAGGCGGGAAGAGATTGAGACCATGTCTTGCTTTGCTCACGTGCGGTCTCGTTGGTGGTGAAGAGAATGAGGCTGTTCCGTATGCTGTTGCCATTGAGATGATCCACAACTTCACTCTGATACACGATGACATCATGGACAAGGACTCTCTTAGGAGGGGGGTTCCGACCGTCCATACCATATGGGGGGAGGAAGGGGCGATACTTGCGGGAGACACTCTATACTCGAAGGCGTTTGAAATCATCACAAAAATCGAGTCCAAGGGAATAAACTCGGAATGTATAGGGATATTGGCTGAGACCTGTTCTTTGATATGCGAAGGTCAGTGGATGGACATAGAGTTTGAGAAAAAGGATGTCGTCAGTGAGAAGGAGTATCTCGAAATGATAACAAAGAAGACTGCTGTGCTTTATGGTGCAGCTGCAGAAATCGGTGGGATAGTTGGGGGAGCAACTCCCCAGCAGAGAAAAGCCTTGTATGAGTATGGAAAGCTGTGTGGAATTGGTTTTCAGATTCAGGATGATATTCTGGACATTGTTGCTGATGAAAAGGTGATCGGGAAGGATAGGGGAAGCGACATAGTCGAAGGCAAGAAAACCCTCATAGTCATTCATGCGATGTCAAATGGAATTGAAATTCCCGGTTTTGGAAATCCGAACGCAACCCCCGAGGACATAGAAAGTGCAGTTGAATTACTTAGTGAGTCAATCGAGTATTCTAGGAAAAAAGCCATCGATTTCGTGACCAGAGGAAAGAACATGCTCGATATATTTGATGAATGTTATGAGAAGAAAGTTCTGCTTGAGCTTGCCGATTATTTGGTGAACAGGGGCTTCTGATGATGATGCCGAACCCATATGTGGTTCCGTATCAAGAGATACACGCAATCGTGCATGAGAATCAAGAACTGGTTGAGCTAATAGAAGTCCCATCATGTTTTGGCGGTGGAGGGTGGGCGATTCATCACTATTCAAAACGTCAGAATGTCATTGAGGCAAGGCAGTGTGGCAACTCTTTCAGATACCTTGTCAGAGTGGGAAGATGTGAGGAGGAGTTCAGAAGTCCAGATAAGGCTGCTGGAATTGTGGAGGTGGATGTTGTTAGTGATAGAGTTTTTATCACGTATGGTGGACTTGGTGGGGGCGGGGTCGGTGCGACCCTATGCAGGGCTCTTGCAAAGGGTGTTGTGTCCCATAAGCTGAGCCCATCGGGTGGTGAGAAATATGCGGAAGGTGTGCTTGAGCTGGTTGGTAGGAGAAGGGTTGTGATAGGTGTTGACAACACAGATTCCAAGGATAGGGGTGCGACTTGGGCTCTTGCACACAATATTGCCAAGGCTGTGGAGAATTCGGATGTTGTGTACCTCTCCCACGCAATCGTTCAGTTGTATCCTGTGTCCAAAAAAACACAGAATTGTACAGCGACAGTGGTTGAGTTTGGCTGTGTTAGGGGAAAAGAAGATGAGCTGGTGGGGAGATTTTGTGAGCTTGTACTTGAACATACGTTGTCTGATGAAACAGGGGTTGCGGTGTGGGTTGGTTTTGATTGTTCCCACCTCATCGATTTTTCAAGGAGAGCAAGGCATGGTTGGGTGGAGCTGGAGGAGGCTCTTGAGCTGAGAAACAACGGTGTGAGATTTCCCATTGAAGGCGATGGGGTGATTGGGGCAGTTGCATCCCTTCCGTACTATTCGAGGGTGATGGAAGCACCTAAAGTTGATTGACTTCATAGATTCGGTTATTTATGCTATCTTCACAACAAGAGTTAAGTACACCTCTTTGCACTTAGTTATGTGGAAGATGATGAAACTTACAGTCATGCTCTTGGCGCTTTCTGCAATTATACTGGCATCCACTGGTTATGGTGAGGAATTAAAGCTCGAACCTTCTGAACTTGTTGTCTCAAAGAATTCTGAATTCAACCTCTCAGTCATTGTTAATGGGACGGATATATATGCAGTTCAGTATCGCATTCTCTTTGACCCATCTGTTTTTGAAGTTAAATCCCTAAACAATACAACATACCTCTCCTCAGATGGCAACACAACATAGGAGATGGCATAGGAATACGATAACATCAACGGAACAATTGACTATGGGATAACAAGGATTAACACAACCACTGGCATCTCGGGGGAGGGCATCATAACCAATATTACGTTCTACATGAAAAATGGAAATCCCGATACCGTGTATCACATTGTTTTTGATCCAGAACACACGCTGGTTTTGAACTCAACAACTGACGAGTTAAGTCTCACGTTCCAGAATGCAACTGTACATCTGAACATTCCACCGGTTGCGTTGTTCCATATTGACCACACCGTAAACAATGTGGGAGCCCCAATCACATTCACATCTGATTCCTACGACCCAGAAACGCTTGCCTACCGCATAGGACTGGTAGCTGACATCCACATCGGCTCAACCCAAGGAAATTGGTCTCGTTTTCCACACGCTCTACAAATCTTCAGAAGCATGGAGTGTGATGGGCTTGTGGCTCTGGGAGATGCGTTTGAATGGACAGTACCACATGATAATATACCCAATCACACCTATTATGCAGACTTATGGTATGACAACTTCTCGTCTTTCGGTGGTGATAGATGGTACGCCAGAGGTGACCATGAGTTCCCGCATATCGGAATCTGGACAGAACCTCGTTTTGATGAATGGGCTGATACTCACGAGGATGTTATGAACTCGAGTCAATATCCGTTTACGGACTATCTCGACCTCCAAGGAGATGGTACACCAGATTACATATTCGTGTTCTTTGACTCCAAACTTCTTGAAAGTCACCTGCAATGGTTCAACGACACATTTGGCAACATCCACACCCCCATACTTGTTTTCATGTCGGGCAACATAGATTCGCCTCACAAAAGTATTTAGGATATAAATGCATCAGAGGCGAGGGAGATTTTTGAGAGTACCAATGTGTTGGCAGTGTTCATGGCACAAGACCACAATTGGGTGGCACAGACCCGCACAAACAACACCATATGGTACATAAATACGAGAAATATGGGCGGAAATTGGGGTGGAGATGAAGGATATACCATAATAGATTTCTTCCAGTGCGGTTAGGTGGTCGTGAGGGATTACAAATTCGAGGACTATCAGGACGGGGGGCTGGTGAGTTCTGTGGTAATCAAAGAGCCTGACCAGAGCATACTTGTGATAGGAGACAGAGGACATGTTTCATGTGAGTGGGACTTCGGAGATGGCAACACAGCAAGTGGCGAGGTTGTGAGCCACACGTATGATTCATACCGCTGGGATAGTGTTAATGGGACGTATTTGCCCTACACGCTCACATTAACCGTATGCGATAACAACAGAGCCATCAATACCACTGTGTACGAAATCACGATATACATGTTAGGAGATGCAAATGGCGATGGCAGAGTGAACATACTGGACATCTCTTTGATGGGTCTCCACTGGAATGCTCGTGGGGGAGAGGCAGATTATGATGATAGAGCTGACCTGAACAATGACAATTGGGTCAATATAACCGATGCTGCCATTGTAGGTCTCCACTGGAATGAGCGAGCATCATGATTACGACTCCCAATTTATTTGATGTCCAGTCTCCATCCATCGAGGTACATCAGACTTCTTGAAAACCTTGTTATGTTTGCCCCCCCTTCACATGCAAGCACAAGTCTTTCAAGGCCGAAGCCGATTCCAGCCCACGGTTCTGTGATGTTCCAGTTCTCATCGAGTTTGTGAGGACCAAATGCACCAGATGCCACCTCAATACCATTCACAACAACATCCAGACTTTCTCCATAGACTTCGGACTCCTCCCACACAAGTTCGTACTCCACCCCCACCACATCCATGACGAGTTTTGCAATCTCCACGAGCCTCTCTTCAGCTGATTTTTCTGGAGAAAGTTCTGCTATGTTCAGCATCGTGAATTCTTGAGTGTGATGTGTGCCTTTGGATTCTCTTCTGAAACAAGGTCCGACTTCAAATATGGATATCGGTGGTTTCCATATGTTTCTCAACCTTGACCAGAGCGTGTAGAGATTGGGAGCAAGCATCGGTCTCAGGCATGTATTCCCATCAACCCAGAAAATCTGGTTCATCAGCGGATGCTCATCGTCTATGCCCATCTTTTGCAGAGCTTCTTTTCTAATGAGTATCGGAGTACTCACCTCAATAAACCCATTTTTCCTCAATTTCTTTGATATCTCGTCCTCTATTATCTTTAAATAAGGTCTTTTTGATATTCTTCTGATGATTTCAAGATTTCTTTTTGTATCAGCCACAACTTTCTTCACAATTTCCTCGAATTTTTTGTTTCTTTCATCTTTTGATTTGAATCTCATGGATATGAAATCATCAGCGCCCAACTCAACCAACCTTTGTTTCTGGGTATGTGTGAATTCCATCGTTTCTGAATGCTCTTCCAAAAATCAGACCTCCTCATACCTTTCTCAACATCCTTCCACCAAATGACTTCAACCTTTCGTCAGGTATCTTGCATCTTTTACATGGTTTGTAGTACCATTTGTGTCTGAGCCATCTTGCTGCCCTTGACCTTCTTGAGTTGCTGGCTTTGAGAATCTGCCCGCATTTTGAATGCATGATCACAGTTCTGCCTTTAAGCTCGATACTGGTGAGTTCATGGAGTAGTCCTGACCTCGAAACCCATACCATGTATTTCTTTGCAAGTTTGAATGGTGTTTCATAATCCTCTTTCACATCATCACCTTTCCAAAAGGCGAAGGGTCCGGGAGTCAAACCCGGCTGCACGGAGTTAGAGTCCGTGTGGTCTTCCCGACCGACCCTCCTCTTGACAACCGTTATATAAAGGCACTCTGAATATAAAAGTTTACATGAACGATGTGTGCATACACTGTGGAATTTGTACTGCTTCATGTCCTTCTGGATGGTACACACCACTTGTTACAAGAAGGGTGGTTGGTGGAGAAGTCAATACAATGGAGGATGTATGGGCATGTGTAACGTGCTATCAGTGTGAAGAGAGATGTCCAAGGGAGATAAAGGTGGTTGAGCGTATAATAGAAATAAGGAACGAACTTGTCAGAGAAGGGAAAATATTTGAGTCGCACAGGGAGGCTGCTCTGAAACTCATCGAGAGTGGTAGAATTGTTCCATGGAATGAAAAGAGTGGAGAACTCAGAGAGGAACTCGGGCTTCCAAGAAAGAGAGAGAAGTGTGCTGAGGAAGTCAAAACCCTTCTGAAACTCACTGGATTCGAGTCTCTTATCGGGGGTGGGTAAGATTGAAATCATCTGATTCGAAATCACATAAGTCAAAATCGTCTGATCTGACATCTCCCACATCCCAATCATCTGACCCCGAGTTCTCTCTCTTTCTTGGATGTATTGCCCCAAATAGATACCCTGCAATCGAGTCGTGTACCGAACTCGTACTTGATAAGTTGGGCATAGGCTATGAAGTCATGGAAGAAGCTTCCTGTTGTCCACCCCCTGGCATCGTCAGGTCGTTTGATGAACTCACATGGCTCACACTCTCAGCAAGGAACTTGTCTCTTGCAGAGGGCAGGGAAATAATTACGATTTGCAATGGGTGTTTCTCAACGTTGAAGGAGGCGAGCGTGATACTCAAGAATCATGAAGTCAGGGACAATATCAACCAACACCTCAAAGCGATTGGAAGGGAATACAGGGGAGATGTTGAAGTCAAACATCTCGTTGAGATACTCTACTCCTCGCTTGATAGGATAAAGGAGGTGATGGAGAGGAGGTTGAGACTTAGAGTGGGTGTTCACTACGGGTGTCATCTGACAAGACCAAGCTCGATATTGAGGGTGGATTCTCCAGAGAATCCGAGAATGCTGGACGAAATCGTTGAGGTGGTTGGAGCTGAGAGTGTTGAGTATGATGACAAGATGCTGTGTTGTGGTGCAGGGGGCGGCGTCCGTTCATCTTCCAAGGAGCTTGCTCTCACCTTCACAAGGAGAAAGCTTGAGAGTCTGAAGGATGCGGATGTTGATTGTGTTGTGAATTCGTGCCCATTCTGTCATCTACAGCTTGACCAAGGGCAGGCAATCTTGCGGAAGGAGGGAATGAATATTGAGATACCAGTACTCCACATTTCCCAGTTCATTGCTCTCTCATTGAATTACGATGCTGGTTTGCATCAGAATGCTGTCCCTTCAGAGCGCATTGTTGAGAAATTAGAAGAAAAGCTTTAAAAGTAATGACTTAAAAGGGAGTTGAGATGAGGTCGATGTATTCATATGTCAGGGAGGCATGGAAGAGGCCAAAAGAAGGCTATCTCAGAACACTTAGATGGCATAGGCTTCAGGTCTGGAGAAGGGAAGGCAGTGTTGTGAGGATAGAGAGACCAACGCGAATAGACAGAGCAAGGGCGTTGGGATATAAAGCAAAGCAAGGAATCGTAGTGGTGAGGGTGAGAGTAAGAAGGGGCGGAAGAAGAAAGTCAAGGTATGTGAGGGGCAGAAGGACAAAGAGAATGGGAATGCACAAGATATATGGAGGAAAGAGTCTTCAGTGGATTGCTGAAGAAAGGGCTGCAAGAAAGTACAGGAACTTGGAAGTCCTCAATTCTTACTGGGTAGGTGAGGATGGAAGGTATAAGTGGTATGAGGTTATTTTGGTAGACCCCCACCATCCCTCAATAATGGCTGATAAAGACCTGAACTGGATAATAAATGACAGAGGAAGAGTTTTTAGAGGGAGAACTTGTGCGGGTAGAAGGTCGAGAGGCTTACTCAAGAGGGGAAAGGGAACCGAAAAAATAAGACCTTCTATAAGAGCACACCATGGTAGAGGGAAGTGAGTGAGTGGCGGGCAAGAGTTTGGGAAGGTAACAATTCTTACAACGGTCCAAGCTACAGAGAGTGTTGAAAAGGTGTAGAAAGCACTTCAGCTAATTCTTCCAGAAGATACACAGTGTGAGATGAGGAAGTACGAAGGATACCATGGAAATCCCATTCATGTGATAGAGATTGAGCTTGTCAAAAAGAAACAAATAAAGGAATTTATCGAGAGTTTTGTGAGAAGTTTGTCAGAAGAGGACTTGGATTTACTTTGTTCCGAACTCGATGAGAGAATGGATGAGTTTGGTGTACTTCACATAAGAATCGGAAAGCAGGAAGCATATCTCGGAAATGTTTCATTAACGAGAGGTGCAGACTCGATCGTCATTAAGATGAAGATTCCATCCTATCCGCAAAGTAAAGAGGGGTCGTTGAGGAGAGCGAAAGAGATATTCTGTAGGTTGAGGAGATGATAGAAGAGATGACAGAAATGCAAAGCTCCAGCACAAAATTCAACGGGTTTGCAGACCTGTGTTTGATGTCATCTGACCTCATCGATGATGCGATTGAGATGGGGTTTGCAAGGGTGGGTGTGCTTCTGAAAGTCGATGAATTTGAGAGTATGGAATTTGAGTCAATGAGGTCAGCAAGTGCGAATGTCAATTTTGGAATCCTCATAGAGACCGATACCGTTTCAGAAATGCACAAGATTTTGAGAATGCTTCGTCCCACCATCATGAGGTCCAAAGGACTGGTAGCAGTGAAGGGAACGAATCCAAAAGTGAGTAGGGCTGCCCTAGAGTCCAGAGGGGTTGATATACTCATAGAACCAAAAATGAATCACGTGCTTGCAAGAACTGCAAAGAAGAACAGTGTTGCTGTTGCACTCACCTCGACAACGTTGTTGAGAACAAAGGGCTTGCATAGAGCCGAGGTCATTTCAGACTACAGAATGTGTATAAAATTGTGGAGGAAATTTGGTTTTCCGCTATTGCTTGGCAGTGGTGCCACCAACGTATATGAGCTCAGAACCCCACAGGAGTTTGAGAGTATTGGGTCTCTTCTCTCTCTTGATAGGCATGAAGTCAGGGAAATTCTGAGTGAAACACCCAAAAAAGTCATTCAAAAAGCATCAATTGGGATATCTGGTGTTGAGTTGGTACCAAAAAACAGAGGATAAAAACAGGGGCATATCAGGACAAAGTTAAAGTTGAGATTTTTCGATTACTCTTGTCCCATCCCCCGTCCCAACTATCACCACATCCACATTTGTGAATATTCCATGCTCTACAACTCCAACTATGGATTTTATCTTTGTTGATAGCTCAGTTGGATTTTTGATTTCCCCAAAGTTTGCATCCAGTATCCACATTCCATTGTCTGTGATAACTGGTCCATCCTTCATCCTACCCATTCTCAACTCTGACGTGCCACCAAGTGCAGATATCTCTCTCTCAACAAGTTTGAGTGATTCTGGGAGTATCTCGATGGGAACTGGTATGTTCAGTTTATCAGAGAGCTTGGTATCATCAACCATTATGACAAATTTTTCTGAAGAGAGCGATACTATTTTTTCACGGGTATGGGCTCCCCCCCTCCCTTTTATCACATTCAGCTCGTTGTCCACTTGGTCTGCCCCATCGAATGTTATGTCGAGTTTGGGGCAAGCATTCGGATTTACAACCGGCAAATCCACTTCGAAACACAAGAGCTGTGTGAAATGCGAGGTTGGGACACACACGAATTCTATTCCTTCATCCTTCAGTTTCCGAAGCTCGTATAAAAAGAACTTCACAGTTGAACCAGTCCCAAGTCCTATGCGCATTCCATCCTTGACCATCTCTGTGGCTTTTTTTGCAACCCTCTTTTTTTTGTCATCCTCTTTCATCATATACCTCCTTTGGATCAAAGACCTTCACTCCAACAACCTCTCCTTCTATTGTACGGTAGAAACAAGAGCGAAAACCAGTATGGCATGCTCCACCAGTCTGTTCTACCTCATAGAGCAACGTGTCCTCATCACAGTCCACCAGTATTCTTCTCACCTTTTGAACATTGCCCGAATTCTCTCCTTTCCTCCACAGTTTCCTTCGACTTCTTGAGAAGTAGTGAGCAAGACCAGTTTCTTTGGTGAGTTTGATTGCCTCTTCATTCGCCCATGCGACCATCAAAACCTCCTTTGTATTCACATCCTGAACGACTACGGGAACAAGACCTCTTTCATCGAATTTTATCTTCATAATACACACCTCAAATCCTCTGGCTTACATCTCCTCACAACAGAACGTATTGGGTCTGTCGTGTTCCTCATATTCTTGGTGTCGAGATTCACCACCACCACGTCAGCCTTTCCCCCTTCTTCTATCACCCCCCCATCAAGACCAAATGCCCTTCTCCCCTTCCATGTTGCCATCTTCAAAAGTTCTCTTTCGTCTATATGTAGATTGTACCAACAAAAACTCAACTCGTCAAGTAAGCTTGGAGAGGACAGCATAACGTTGTCCGTTCCTATGCAAACATCAATACCCATTTCGATCATCCTTTTTATGGGGGGCAGACCCACACCAGTTGCCATATTTGATCTGGGACATACAACCACATTTATCCCTTCATCCGCACACGTTCTGAGATGAGAATCGGTTGCATGAACCATATGCACCATAACATCAGGCTCGAGTGATAAAGCTCCATCGATATCCGAACGGTCTTTCTCTCCAGCATGAATACTGAGAATTTTCCCCATCTTTCTGCAAGTCTCACTCCATCCCTCCACCCCAGGAGTGTCGTTATAACCCGAGATACCGAGGCCATCACACACCCTCAGAACATCCTCTACCTCGTCTGCGAGTGGTCTGCCGAGGATAATGGGAACTAAGTTTTTACCTCCTCCGTTGACCCATTCAAGAGCTTCTCTCAACACCAGCACGCCCCCCACTCCTCCCTCTCTGAAGTCTGCAAATCCTCCACATCCCCACGCAATCATGGACTCCATCGAGTCTTTTATGGCTCCTACCAACTTTTTTCTCGGCACACTTTTCAATGCCCGATGTTTCAGACCGTTCGGTGGCTTTACAAGTTCATCAAGCCCGATACTTGGCGGGTCTTTTATGATGGAATCACCGAGATGTGTGTGTGCATTGAAGAAAGAAGGAAGTATCAGATTCTCCTCCTTACATCTTTCTTCTTCAATCGACTCTATGATATTATCTCTAATACACAGGTATCCTTCAACTGGTTCCAGCTCCTCACCGAGCAGAATTATTCCACCGATCCTCATCTCAACAGTTCGTGTATCCATTCTGTCAGAGAATTACAAAATTCAGGCTCACATTCTTCGTTGCACCCTGCACACGGTGCAAGGTTGTTGTCTGAAAGGAGGACACTGTAGTCGAAGTCTCTCATAACCTCCACATTTTTTTTGTTGTCCGCCATCTTTATGAGATACGTCCTCGTTCCATTTGTCTTCACGAGTTCCCTCTCAATCATGCCCTTCCTAAGCAGTCTTGCAACGATTCTTGAACATTTTCTGCAATCTATTCCGAGCGTTTTCCAAAGCTCATTCTGGAAGACCGAGCCACGCTCCTTTATGATGTTCAAGATCTCGTCTTCCATTCCATTTCACCTCATACTGGATTTATTATTATGATGTTGTTCCCTCTGAGAACCACTGAGCCAAGCACCCTCTTCTTTTCGCCGTTCACTATTTCAACTGTGTTTTCAAGATGTATGTTCATGTAGTCATCAACACTTTTAAGCATCCCTTCGAGCACAGCATTATCTCCTTTCATTTCAATCTGAACTTTATTCCCTACCAGCGATTGAACTGCTTTTTTCGGAAACAAATTGACTCCCCCTTTTAATCGAGACCTACCATCTTCTTTTCTATCTTCTCTCTAAGTTGTCTTATTCTTTCTCTCTGTATATCTATGTATCTCTGGATTGAGAGCATGGCATTCTTCAGACTCTCATCACTCTCAATTCTTCTTTCCGGATACACTTGTTTGAGAAGTGTCCAGAGCTGATGGTGTGATGATACTTCTGATAGTCTCCTTGCATACTCTTCCAAGAGCTCTTCACTAACCCCTTTGGCTTTTGCCTCTTCTATGTAGGACTGCATGTTCTCTCTGAACTCGAATACATCAGAAACGATGTTGAGAAGTGCTGCATGTGTAAATGGCTTTACGAGATACCCGTCTATCTTGTTTGCATCCCCCTTTACGATTGTGAATGTTGGTTGTTTTGCAGTGACCATAATCACTGGCACATCCTTATCGATTTCCCGTATTTTTTCAAGAGTCTCCCAACCGTCCATTATCGGCATCATAATGTCAAGCAAAATCATGTCTGGCTTTTCTTTCAGTCTTTCAAGCCCCTCCTCACCACTGAAAGCTGCAATTGTCTCATATCCAGCCATCGAAAGGATTTCTCCAATTAACTCAACGATATCTGGGTCATCATCGACTATCAGTATTTTTGTCATGTTCCACCCTACTCTTTGACTGACTTTATTCTTTAAATTTTTGATTGTGAATGTACCAAGCGAGAAATTCAGAGTAAAGTATGAGAGCTATGAGTGAGCACCATACTGCCAAGAGTATATGCAAATTAAGTACATCAACGCCCCACAGTTTTCCAAACGGCTGGTTGATGAAAACGTACGCTTGTGCGGGCATCATATAGACTATTGCAATTGGCAGTGCTATCAGGAATGCAAGGGCTATGTAGGATGATATGAAGAACATTATGAGGAATACACACAGAACAAATATTGCGAAGAGAATGAGCGATACAATCATTTTCTTTTGACCTCCCACACGCTTACAACAATCGGGATAAGGAACATGAGTACGAACATAATAATATAACTGATGGGTTCTGTGATATCTGGAACCACTTTTTCTTTGAGTCTCAGAGAATTCGATAAAGTCTTTTTCATTGACCCATCTTCGTAATACACCTCTACGGGCGGTATCTCATACACCCCCCAAGGCACACCATACCGAAGAATCACACTGTCTCTCACTTCATCGAACTCCCAACTTCTCCCAGTCAGACTGTCTTTTATCAAGACATTTTTTGCTTCCTTGTTTCCTATGTTTTCGATCTTCAAAACAATTTCTTTTCCGACTACACTCAGATGTGCGGTAAGCATGGCACCCCATACCGTAAACTCACACTCATTGCTTGATACGATGTGCGTTCCATCGATAATGAATTGTGCGGGCGGTGAGACATATGTTTTTGGAACGGTTTCTGACGTCGGGTATGCCTGATACTGCACTGTCACATCTCCATCCACCTTCAAATATCTCTCGAATCTTTCAGGATAGAACGAAGGGGCAGGAACATCTACGAGTTTCCCTTCAACAGTCTCTTTCTTGTCTTCCAGTTCTATCACAACATTGAGCACACCGTTCTTGTATTCAACTCTCTTTTTCAGCGAGAGCGATGCAGGAATTTCGGCACTTTTCACAACAGATTTTTCAATGGCCTCCCCGTATGGGTCATACCCTTTTACGTACAATCCGACCTGAACCTCCTGAGGATATGGTTTTTGGACGTGAGGAATAAACTCTTCGAACTCAAACATTTGCTCCGGCTCAAAAACGTTCATTATTTCAGTTTTTTCCTTGTCTTCTATCCAATATGTTATGCTTATGTTTATTGCATCTGCTCCGCCCACATTCTTGACGATACCTTCGCACACCATTTCTGTGGTGATATTGAGTTCCAGCATTAAATCTGGTCTAGACCTCTCGTACACTATGAGGGTGGCAATTCCGTTATTGATACTGTCAAGATACACCCTCTTTGACTCGAGTTCTACAAACTCACCAACTGAGACGTTGTATGTGTCGTAATGGAGACGGAGGACGACTTCATTCTGATTCACCCCTTCCACAACGATATCACCCCAAACATTCTCTCCTTCCTTCACGTTAATCATTGATGTGGGAGACCATAGCCTCACTCTCTCATATTTCATGATTTCCATCCTACATGATGAGTCATCATAAACATCATCAAGCAGTATCATCATATTTCCTATCTTCCTACTCTCGCCGGGAGCAAGAGGAATTCTTCCGATGAAGTCCTTCTTCATATATACGTCGACCTCTACTTCCTCACCACAGATAACCCTGAATAGATAATCACCACTTGTGATGCTCTCTCCACTTTTGAGAGTTCCATCCCATACCTTTACCCACAGGTTTTCGTACTGGGGGTCTGTGCTTGAGGGGAGGTTAGCCTGAGCTGAACTCACCCCCATGTATAGTGCAATCATCAGTACAGTTATCAGAATTCCCGTTCTCACCCCGTTTTCAGTCACAAATCTCAACTCAATTTTGATTATTCTGATTTAAGCAATAAATATATAGATAAATTGGATAAAAGTATTATGGGAGTTGAAATCGATGGAATACAAAATAGAGAAGATATTGATAGCAACTGACGGCTCTGAATACACGGAAAAGGCTATTGAATATGGGTTATCGCTGGCAAAATTATTGGGTGCAAAGGTGTATGCGTTGTGTGTTGCAGATATCGCCCCCGCTCTTTCAGTTCCTCTCGAGGGTTCGTTGAGACCTGTTCTCGAGCTTATAAAGAATGAGTGCATGGAAGCAACATCTGAGGTGAGAGAAAGAGGTGAGAAGATAGGTGTTGAGGTTGAATGTGTTGTTCGTGAAGGGAAACCTGCAAGCGAAATCGTGAAGTTTGCAGAGGAGAACGAGATAGATTTGATTGTAATGGGCACCCTTGGAAGAGGTGGCCTTGAGAGAATTCTTCTTGGAAGTGTGGCAGAGAGGGTGATTAGAACATCGAAAGTTCCTGTGATGGTGGTCAGAGGAGAGACATAATCTGAATCATCAATTAGAAATCAGTAATACAATCTGGCATCTCTGCACTTGGCAAACAGAGTTTCCATCTGGTCTATGAGTTCTTTGCTACCGAGGTACACAGGGATCCTCTGATGCAGTGCGGTTGGTTTTACATCGAGTATTGACCCTCTTCCCACAGAAGATTTTCCACCAGCCCCCTCTATTATAAACGACATGGGGTTTGCCTCAAATTGTAGTCTCAATTTTCCATGGGGTCTATCGAGGTATGCAGGATAGGCGAAGAAACCTCCCTTGTGAAGTACCTGATTCACATCTCCTATAAACGACCCTCCATACCTCAACGCATAATTCTCTCTTTCAAGTAGTGCAATGAAGTGTCTGAATTCTGGAAGCCACATCTCTCTGTTGCTTGGGACTCCATACACCTTTCCTTTTGAGGGTATCTTCAAGTTCTCGTTGATGAGGGCATAAACATCTTCAAATCTGTCCTTCCTACCCTTCACAAACTCATGTACGCCCCTCCTTGCACAATACACCATCGTCGTTAAAGGGCCATATAAGATTGTGAGTGCTGCCCTCAAGTTTCTGCCCATGGCAGGCAACTCATGTCTTGCATCATATATCCCACATATCACACCAAACAGGTTGTTGCTCTCTATGTTGCTCGAGCCATCGAGGGGGTCAAGAGTTATGTTGAATGCACCAGTACCCTCTTTGTTCTCTATCGCTTCAGGTGTCTCTTCAGAAGCCAGCTGGTTTATCAAGCCGGTGGACATCAGCCCTTCTGTGAATAACTCATTTGCCCACACATCTATTTTTGTCTGTTCCTCTCCAGAAACGTTCCAGGTGCTTGCCTTTCCAAGTCTGTGGGGAAGTTCTCTCCTGACAATTTTTGACAGTTCTGCAATCTTGAGTATCACTCTCGCAAGTTCTTCATCGAGTTCAGATACATGTTCTTCAAGTGTGATTACCTTCTCCTCACCCTCCCCAATCATCATCTCCATAATATCCACCATCTCTTCTTCTTAACCTTTTGCTCCTTCTTTGTTTCCTCCTCTTCTTTCTCTTCTTTTGTATTTTTGAGGGAGTCTGTCAGGTTTTTCAGAGTGATGGAGAGGGTCTCAACCTGTTGCATCAGGAAGTTCTTGTCTCTTTCGTATTCCTCCAGCTTCTCTCTGAGTACGTTGAGCTCTGTTAACAGAGACTCATCAGTTGTTGTGCCCTTCTTCAGAAGTTCGAGTATCTGTGAGAGCTTCTCACTGTCCTTACTCTCTGATTCAGCTTCCGCCTCTGCCACTCTCTTTTTGAGCTCTTCATTCTCTTTTCTGAGTTTTTCGACCTCGTTTTTCAGCTCCTCAATTTCTGGGGAGATCTCTGATGAATCTTGTTCTTCTGAAGATTTTTGTTTTGATTCGGGTTGCTGGGAAATCCATGGAAGACCAGAGGTATTCACATTACCTTTAAGTCTTTCACGCATCTTCATTCTTATCTTTCTCTCAAGAGCTTCCCTTTCTTCCTTTGAGAGCACCATTAATAAAGCCTCCAGAGACTATGTACTAATTTTTTTGAAATAATATATATAAGTTAGTCTTTTGAGGGGATTATATGGATGATACTCTCAAAAAGTTGGCAGAGAAGTATGCCTTATACAATGCCGTGAAATATCGTTCTCCTCCCCGCACCGAGTCTGTACTCGGGAAGATTCTATCAGAGCATCCTGAGCTTAGAAAAGATGTAAAACATGTGAAAGAGGTAGTGGAGGAGGTTGTAAAAACTCTTTCAAACCAGACATATGAGGGATGGAAAAAAAGATTGGAAGAGATAGCTCCTGAGATGCTTGAGTATAGAAAAGAAAAAAAACCAAAAAAAGGCTTGAAAGAACTCCCAAATGCTGTGAAGGGAAAGGTTGTGATGAGGTTTGCACCAAACCCGAACGGCCCACCGACACTTGGGAGTGCGAGAGGGATAATTCTAAATTCCGAATATGCAAAAATGTATGAAGGAAAGTTCATACTCAGGTTTGATGATACTGACCCTGTGAATAAGCGCCCCATTCCCGAGGCTTACGAGTGGTACATTAAAGATTGTATCTGGCTCGGGGCTGAACCAGATGAGGTTGTGTACGCCTCAGACAGACTTGAACTATACTATGAAATTGCAGAGGAGCTGATAAGGAAGGGACATGCTTACATGTGTTTCTGTTCAAGCGAAGAATTCAGAACTCTGAAAGCATCCAAGAAAGCATGCCCACACAGAGACACCTCTCCGAAGGAGAATATGGAATGGTGGAGATCAGCTCTTGACGGAGAACTTTCAGCAGGCAGTGCGGTATTGAGAATAAAGACAGACATTACACATCCAGATCCAGCTCTTAGAGATTTTGGAGCATTCAGGATTGTGGATGTCCCCCATCCGAGAGTGGGTGATAAATACAGAGTGTGGCCTCTCCTTGATTTTGAGAGTGCTGTTGAAGACCACATGCTTGGAATCACCCATATACTGCGGGGGAAGGAGCTGTCAGACTCAGAGAAGAGACAGAAGTTCATATATTCGTATCTTGGATGGGAGTATCCTGTTGTTGTTCATTGGGGAAGGATAAAGATTCATGAGTTTGGTAGGTTATCGACAAGCTCACTTGCAAAAGCTATCGAGGAAGGAGTCTATGGAGGATGGGATGACCCCAGAGTCCCGAGTGTTATGGCATTCAGGAGGAGAGGCATTCAAGCTGAAGCAATAAGGAGATTCTATCTCAGTCTTGGTGTCGATGAGAGCGATATCAGTGTGAGCCTTGAGAATCTGTATGCAGAGAACAGAAAGCTCATAGACCCACGTGCAAGGAGGTTTTTCATGGTCAAGAATCCTCTGCTCGTCGAGGTGAGGGGGGCGGAGAGCACTGTTGCGAATCCGCTCGTACATCCAAAGAGGACAGAAAGACGGAAGATTGAGGTCAGGGCGGTAGAAGGCGTTGCGAGAGTTTATGTCGAGAAAGACGAGTTCGAGCAATTGCCTGATGGGAGAACAATAAGACTGAAAAATTTGTATATTGTCAGAAAAGAGGGAGATTGTTTCTATCATGTCAAAAGTGAGTTTGTCAGGGGAGAACTCAAAAAGAAGAAGATAAAAGTGATACACTGGGCACCTGAGGATGGGCTGGGCTGTTTGTTAAGGGCCCCAGAGGGTGATTACAGAGGGGTGTGTGAGAGAGAAGTTGCCAATCATGTGGATGAAGTTGTTCAGTTTGAGAGAGTTGGATTTGCCAGAATTGATTGTGTTGCGGAAGAGGAAGTTGTAGCATATTTTGCCCATAAATGAAATGAGCATGATGGGGAGTGGGTGGGCATCCTGCAGTCGACACCACTCTCTCCGCCCAGACACCATGCATCTTCCTCCATCCCGCAACCCCATGAGCGATGGTTGCCCATGGTAAGCCTGCTCCCTTCCGGGCCTGAGCCGTTTCCCATGGTTAAGCCATAGAGACATGCCCTCCGGCAAGCCCCTATGACAGCACCATCCCCATGGGACGGGACTTCTCAGTCAGATGCATGGGCTGTTGCGAAAAGAGCCTGTGCCTCCCGCAGGCCTTCGTCCCCCGCATATCGACGATTTCGGGTTACAGGCAACGCCGAGCTGCCCGGACTAGCCCACCCATTATTATTTGGTAGGAATTGATATAAATAGGTTGGTGTGGTAGAGCTGGGATGGTGATCAGATGAAAAAGGAGCTTGAAGGTTTTGTTCTTGGGAGTAAAGCAAGGGAGAGGGTTCTGTTAATTCTTGCGAAAGGGCATGTACTTGATGGGGAGACAATTGCGAGAAAAGGACGTATTGTGCACTCGGTGTGCGTTAAGACTCTTGACGAGTTGGAAGAAAAGGGACTCGTGTCTCGTGAGCAAGGAGGGTACAGGATAACAAAGCTCGGAATTGAAATTGAAAACATGATAAGAGAAAGGTGAAGTTCATATATGCATGAGCTGAAGGGATTGCTTCAGATTTTCTTCGTTGTTGAACGAGGATACGATATCAAGAAGTTTGTCTTTTTCTTTTGATAGTAACTCATCCACAATTCTGAGCATGTTTGGAATTGCTCTCACAATGTTATCGACTATGGTTATTGTTGCATACTGAGCTGTTCTTGACAGCGGATTCAAATCAACTGTGATAACCTTCTTTCCCATTTTTATCAGCTTCTCACATCTGTCCCCATCTTCGAGGGGAACAAATACCACATCAGCAGAATATATCCCTCTTCTAGATACAATTCTTCTGTCTGATGCAAGGTCTGGTATCTCAGTGTCTGCATCTGAAATCAACCACTTGCATCCCATATTTCTGAGAAGATTCTCTATCTTTCTGACTCGGTCTTCTGTTCTGTGGAACAGGTTCACTTCGATAGGTATGTTGAGGGTGTTTGAGAGCTTCACAATCTCTTCACCGACAAGTGCCACAGTATTTCCATTGACCGATATCACTGGCTTCTCTGCAATCAACAGCAAGGCACATGCTGCAATTTCTGCCTTTCGTGCTACATCTGTGGTTCTCTCTCCAAGCAGGTAGTCAAAAGCCTCCCCTCTTCCATGTGCTATCAGTCCATGGGTGCTAACAATTCCCTATTTCCATGCCTCAACGAGCCTCTCTCTTATCACCAGAGATTCGTATCTTGGATGGTCTGGCGGTATGTTTGACCCCATCGTTCTATCATCACCCCTTACTTCTCATCTCTCCTCTCATTTACTTCCATTCTTATTTCTGTACTCCACAATAAATACGATTGCTGAAACCAAGAGGACAGATGCACACATGTAAAAGAGTGCGGGATACGAGATCGTCTCAATAACCACCCCTCCCATGAGAGGTCCGAGAACATAACCCATTGACCAAGATGCGTTGTACATACTCATCGATAGTCCTCTCTGAGAGGGCGGAGCATGTTTTCCAAGAGCGGAAGTTGTCGGTGTCATCACCATCGTAAGAGTAGCACCCGCACAGATCAGCAGTACAATCAGCCACCAGATTCCCACAAGCGGTATGGGGAGTAGAAAAGCGATGCTTATGCAAAATCCGGTTATTATCACCCGCCTCTCACCAAACTTGTCTATCAGGACTCCGACAGGTAGCTGTACAAATGTGTGAACGATTCCCATGACCATGAACACAATACCAACTATTCTCCTTTCGAGACCCTCGATGTAGAGGAACTTTGGAATGTGCCCCTCCATCGCGCCAAAAACGATTGCAACTATCAGAACGTTTAGGAGCAGAACGAGGACTATTTTTTCTTTGTGGACGGTTGGTCTCCACTGCACACGTTTTCTGTGGTCATCGGTAATCCAGAGACTCATGAGTATGGAGGATATACCAAATATTGTAAGGAGAACAAATGGAAACCTCAAAGAGCCGAGTGTCCCAATTCCCGGTCCAAGAATCGCACCCAGACCAAACGAGAACATCACATAACTTGTCATTCTTCCCGCCTTTCCCATCCCCATCATGTCAGAAACCATGGCAAGTGCCCCTGTCCAGAGGGAAGCACCGCCTATCCCTTGGAGACCTCTTGCGATAAAGAGTGTTGTGAGCGAGTCCGCAAATACGAATGAAACAGATGCAAGTGTGTAGCATACCGTACCAAATATTATCACACTCTTCCTTCCAACGTTATCACACAGCCATCCAATTGGCAGTAGGAATACAAGTGACGTGATTGCATAGAAGCCAAACAGAAGACCAAGCATGAGAACAGATACATCGGGTGCAAGAAGCGGGAGCGATGGTATCACAACACCGTACCCGATTGCATCAAGAAATACGAGAAAACAGATTATTCCGAGTTTTCTGGACATTGATTGTGAGGACATGTATAACCTTCATCATTTTAGTTCAAGTCCCCCTTCTTCAAGCAACACCTTCAAATCGTCAAGCGTCAGTTTTCCTGTCTCCCTCAGTTTTTTCTTTGCCTTCTCAAGTTTCTTTATTTCTTTCTCTCTATTTTTCTCTCTCTGAATCTCGTCATATCTATCAAGGAAGACAGATATTTCTGACCTGAGTTTCTTTATTTCCTTTTTGGCAGATGTTATGCTATTTTGGAGGGGAGACAGCAGTGCATATTTTTCCTTCAATCTTTCATGATAAGTATCTGCCTCTTTTCTGACCTCTCTTGCCTTCTTGTAGAACTCGAGCATCTGTGTGTGGTATTTCTGTGATTCCTCTGACAATCTCTTTATCTCATCTCGCAGTTCGTTGAGCCTCGGCACGATGCCATTTCTCTCTTCATACAGTTTTAAAATCTAAGCATGGGCACATTCTGCTCTCTTTGCGGCTTCTATTCTCTCAGATAGCGATAGAAGTCTTTGATAAATGTTTATTTCATGCTCAAGCGGTATATCAGCATTCAAAAAAACATCCAATTCTTTGAGATATTCCTATGAAAGCGTTCCGAGTTTTCCACCCGAAATATTGTTGTACTTGTCTCTCACACTTCTGAAAGTGGAAATCTTATCAGATATGGATTTTATTTTGTCTATCAGTTTGTTCTTCTCTTCTTTTAAAGATGATATTTTTGAGTTTATCTCGTCTCTCTTGTCTCTCAGCTCATTCCCATTCTCAAACAACTCTGAAGCCTTTGAGTTCAATTCATCCCTCTTGCTCTTCAACTCATCAATGGTTCTTCTGTGAATCTTCATTTCGTCAAAGTAGCTTCTGAGTTGCTTCTCTTTTGAGGTTATGATGCTTCTGATCTCGTTTATCTTCTTTTTCAGTTCACCCTCACTCATGTTCGTTGCCTGAGTTTTCAATTCCTTCATCACTTCCTCTTCAATCAATCTCCAAACCCTCCGAGCGTGCCTTGTTCATCCAGTATTCAAGGGCGTTTTGATGACTTTTCAGTCTATTGGAAGCCCAAGAGAGATGTTTTTTCAGTTCGTTCAGTTCATCTTCCAGATTTGTTGGCTCGTCTCCACTCTCTTTCCTGTTCATCAGCATCTCATACGAGTTCACAATATCGTCAAGCCTGCGCATCATCGCTTCAATCGCAATATTTTTCTCCACCCCCCCTATCATCTCCCCCATCTTTTTGTAGAGTGGTATTACTTCCTTTGTGAGTCTCACTCCTTCTTCAGGCTTTACAACATGGAGTGCAATATGTTTTTCGTACTCTTCCAACCTGAACATGATTTCTTTTAGTTCATCATTTTCGTAGTCTGGAAACTTTTCCATGAGTTTTTTCCTTATGGTGGATATCTGATGGCACAGTTGCTTTGGTTTCTCGTTCAGGACAGATATCATTGTTTTCTCTCTTTCTATGACCTCTTTTCTCTCCTGAATCTCTCTCTCCACCTTTTCAATTTCATGGTTCGTGCTCTCTATTTCTTCTTGGAATTTTTTAATGAGGTCTCTGTGTTTCTCTACTATTCTTCTGAGCAACTAATCCTTGGAGAACACTACATTGGGTATGCCCTTCATCTCACGCTGTAAGCAAGCCTCTATTTCTTCTTCCATACAGACAACCTTCTGGATTGATGTCTAAGGATAAGTGGATAAGAGATATGAGCTTTGTGGTATTTTCTCACAGCTTGAGTGTCTGTGCATGAGGAACTCCCTGAATATACAACACATTCTCTCTCAGTACCTCACCTGTCTTGATAGCACACTCCACAGTTCTCCTGCCAACAAGATTCGATATGTCTGCTTTCTTTATTTCCTCTATCAGTTTCTCCTCGTCAACAAGTTCACCAACATAGAATTTCTCATCAACATACAATCTTAACCGCTCCTCTCTAAACTCCATGCCCACTATCTCTTCATCACATGCAGCAATCAGCGTTATTTCTCCGCACTTGTATTTCTTGAGATATATCATACACGTAGATAAACATCAAAAGAAATAAATGCTAATGTTGTAATGTAGGGTGGGGATTGATATGGTCAAAATAGGGTTTGTGAAACTCGGAAACCTCGGCATATCTCAGGGAATAGAGCTACTGTTGGATGAGATTGCACAGAGGGAAGGAATCGAAGTAAGAGTATTTGGTAGTGGGGCGAAGATGAGTCCGAGCGAGGCAGAGGCAAGTGTTGAGCTGAAGAACTGGGGACCAGATTTTGTTGTGATAGTGAGTCCGAATGCATCAGCACCGGGACCGACAAAGGCGAGGGAGTTATGGAAGGACGTTCCCACTGTTGTGATATCAGATGGTCCGACAAAGAAGGATGACAGAAAAGCTCTTGAAGAGGCTGGATTTGGTTATATAATCCTTCCAGTTGATCCGTTGATAGGGGCGAAGAGGGAGTTCCTTGATGCAACAGAGATGATTCTGTTCAACTCGGACGCCCAGAAGGTTCTTGCGAACATAGGTGCTTCCAGACTCGTAAAACAGGAAATAGACAAGCTCATAGACCAAGTCAATGAAGGCAAGAAAGAACTTGAGTTGCCACACATACTTGCGACACCAGAAAAATGTGTTGAGAGAATGAACTTCTCAAACCCCTATGCGAAAGCCAAGGCGATTGCAGCAGGACATATAGCAAGCAAGGTTGCAGAAATCAACTTCAAGGCATGCTTTATTCTCAAGGATGTTGCTGACATCGCACTCACAGCTGCTGCTGGACACGAGGCTCTGAGGGTTGCAGCAAAACTTGCTGATGAGGCAAGAGAGCTTGAAAAGTCGGGAGACACTATTTACAGAGAGCCACATGCAAAGAGTGGAGAGCTTCTAAAGAAGGTGAAGCTGTTCGAGAAGCCCCAGTGATCAATGGGGCCTCTAAATCTTTTTTATTATTCCCAAAGTGATATCTCTTGTGAGTTTTACCAGCATATCTTTTTCTTCTCCATTCGAATTGATCTTTTTGAGAAATCCACAAGACAAAGAGCGATGTCGGTGTATGAGATGTAGTGTTAAATCTGCAACATCCTTTTTCCCTTCTTCACACCTCTCAATCAATCTCGGAAACGTTGCACCCTTTCTAACCGATTGTTTGTCTTTCCACAGTCCAAGGTAGTCAAGAAGGTCGTCTGTCAGCTGATATGCTATGCCGAGATGCCAACCAAAACGTTCTATGTTCAGTACATCGGAATGTTTGGCTCCACCAATGACCGCTCCCATTCCCGTAGATGCTTCAAATAAAACAGCGGTCTTTCTGCCTATGCACTCGAAATAATTATTCATTGAGATGTTGATGTCCATCATCTCTCCATCTGCCATGAGCATCCCTGCTCTTGTGAATTTTTTCATCACCTCTTCGTTGTATCCTTTTAGTAGGTTGAGACTCTTGCACAGTAAGTAATCCCCACACAGGATTGCAGCTGGAAAACCAAATCTGATATGAAGGCTTTCACCTCCCCTCCTCAACACACCCTCATCGATTATGTCATCATGTACGAGGGATGCTATGTGCATGAGTTCGACCGCAACTGCGGCATTGACAAGAGTGTGAGCGGAAGCTCCAAACAACTTCCCACTGAGCATTACCAACAATGGGCGAATTCTCTTTCCAGAACCTTCGAGAGCATATGAAACAACATCTCTTATGTGAACGGGAGCCTCTCTGATAATCTCTTTTAGCGAGAGTTCTACACGAGTTAGGTCATTTTCCATCTTCAGATATTTGATGCTTTCTTATATATATGATGTTTTAGATTGGTGTGTATGAGAGTCATGAGTTCAGAGGATATGAGAAGACTGGATGAAAACTGTAAGTTCTTCGGAATAGATACTTTGAGACTCATGGAGAACGCTGGAAGGGCTGTTGCAGATGCTGTTAAGGATGTGTGTGGAGGGGGGAAGGTGGCAGTGTTTGCGGGGTATGGGAACAATGGTGGAGATGCCCTTGTTGCAGCGAGACACATCCCATTTGATGTTGATGTCTTTTTAGTCGGCACAGGTGAGATGAGTGATGAGATGCGTTAGAATCTTGAACCTCTATTGAATGAGATCTCAAGAGTAAGGGTGTTTCATATAAAAGACCCCTCTGACTTGGACGACATAGACATCTCAGATTACGATGTGGTCGTGGATGGCCTGCTCGGGACTGGTGTGAGGGGAAAAATCAGGGAGCCGGTATCGAGTGCCATAGATCTGATAAATTCGTTTGGTGGCGATGTTGTTGCAGTGGATGTTCCGAGTGGCCTCAATCCAGATGGGGGGGTGTGCGATAAGAGTGTCAGGGCAACCATAACAGTGACGCTTCATGCACCAAAGCCTATTTTTTATGAGCCGGAAGGCGAAAGGGCTGGGAAGGTTGTTGTTGCAGGCATAGGAGTCCCACCAGACTTCGAGCGACTGATAGGTCCCGGTGACCTCACAACTCTCAAAAAGCGAGTGAGAAAACACAAGGGAGACGGCGGTAAGGTGCTGGTTGTGGGAGGTGGCCCATATACGGGCGCTCCAGCACTTGTGGGTCTTTCTGCTCTTTCTTGTGGAGTGGATGTTGTGAGTGTTGCAGTACCTTCATCAGTTTCAGATGTGGTTGCTTCTTTCTCCCCTAACTTAATAGTACATCCTCTCGATGGGGAAATACTGAAAACAGAGCATGTGGATGAGGTTATTGAACTTGCAAAGAGACATCATGTTGTTGTGATTGGCAACGGCCTCGGAGATAACGACGAAACAGTGGAGGCAGTTCGCCAGATAATAGAGTCTGTGAAGAGGTGTGTTGTTGATGCAGATGGACTAAGAGCGGTTGAGTTGGAAGAGGTCGAGGGAGAGTTTGTATTGACCCCCCACTTTGGGGAGCTTTTGAGAATTCTATCAGTCACAGAGTCAGACACTCTTGATAGGAGGATTGAACTTACAAAGAAAGTTGCAAACTCTACTGGATGTGTTGTACTCACAAAGGGAAAGGTGGATGTGGTTTCTGATGGCGAGAACGAGAGATTTAACCTCACAGGGAACGTTGGGATGACCGTAGGCGGGACTGGAGATGTGCTTGCAGGCATTGTTGGTGCTTTTCTTGTGAGAGATGAGCCGATGAAGGTAGCGTGTGCATCAGCGTTTGTATGCGGTTTGGCAGGAGATATGGCATTCGAGAGGAAGGGGATTTCATTACTCGCTACAGATGTGATAGGATATATACCAGATATAATTAAGAAATGGAATTCCTGAGAGAGGGTAGTATGTACAAGCAGTACATAGCGGTGAGGAGTGACCTCAGGATGGGAAAGGGAAAGCTTGCTGCACAGGTTGCACATGCATCTATATCTGCGATGTTGGTGGCACCGCGTGATGTTAGATAGAAATGGCTTGATGAGGGGCAGAAGAAGATAGTAGTTAAAGTATCTTCCGAACGAGAGCTTTTGGAAATCTTCAAAAAAGCGAGGGAGATGAAAATACCTGCGTTTCTGGTGGAGGATGCAGGATACACTCAGCTCCCCCCCTCCACAAAAACTTCACTCGGTCTCGGGCCTGATGAAGAGGATAAACTTGAAAAGGTTGCGGGAAATCTAAAACTCCTTTGAGGTGGGATGTTGTTCCAGGATCCTGTGGAGATATTACTTGATATGGCAAAAAAAGGGAAGATAAATCCATGGGACATTGATATAGTAGAGGTAACTGACAAATTTCTGAAAGAGCTTGAGAGAATGAGAATACTCAATTTGAGGGTATCTGCAAGAACTCTACTTTATGCATCAATGCTTGTAAAGATGAAGTCAGACATCCTTGCGTACGATGATTTTTCTGATGCAGATGAAACAGACTTGACAGGCACAGATTTGATGAACATACCAGAGACTCCAATGCTCGATGATTATCCAGTCCCCAAGATACCACTCAGGAGGATGAGTAAGAGAAAAGTGACCTTGGATGAACTGATAGAAGAGTTGAGGAAGGTTGAGGCAGAGGGTTGTGAGGTTGTGAGGGAGAGTGGTGTGAGGGAAGTGGAGATGAGGAAAGGGAGGAGGGGAAAAGGTGGAGAAGATGCGTATAGGGTCATAGAGCTTGCGTATGAAGACGACATAAGAAAGGTGGTTGAGAGGGTTGAACATACACTTGTAAATATACCAGTTAACAAAATATCATTCAGTGAGTTCTTGAATGAGGTGGGAGATATCTCAAGGGTTCTGGTGTATGTCTCGTTATTGTTTCTTGCAACAGATGGAAAGATAGTGCTTCGACAGAGAAGACTTTTTGGGGAATTGCACATCGTCAAGGTGATGTGAATGGTGCTTGAGGATGATGTGAAAATTGCGGAAGCAATCCTATTTGTGCGTGGTGGCGTAGTCACACCAAGAGACATACAGAGGGTTCTGAACCTCCCAGAGTCCGAGTGTAGAAGATTGCTTGATAGGGTTGAAGAAATGTATAGGGAGAGGGATGGGGCGATTGAGGTTGTTAAGGCTGGAGTTGGCTATGTCATGCAGGTGAAAGCAGAGTATTCAGATCTTTTGAGTTCGTTTGCCCCTATGGAACTGCCGAAGCCGGTGTTGAAAACACTTGCCACCATAGCATACCATCAGCCCATTTCTCAGAGCGAGTTGGTGAGGATAAGAGGCAATGTTGTGTATTCTCATGTGAGAGAGCTGGAAAAGATGGGGTTTGTGAGAGGCGAGAAGTCTGGAAGGACAAAAATCCTAACCACAACAACCAAGTTTTCAGAGTACTTTGGAATAGAGGAAGAGGATATCAAGGACACACTCAGGAAGATGATGGGAAGACCTGCCATAGGATGTACACCCTCGGTGGAATCATTTCTGAAACTGGTTGGAATCGATGATTATGTTGTTTGTGAGAGTCCAGAGGATTGTGAGGTATTTGTTGCTCACTCTTCTTTTGGTTCTCATTTTGAGGATGAGGGAAATGTGGTGATGATTTCGTGCGAGACTTTCGACTCCCTGCTCAACTCCCTCGAGAACCTCTCTGTGTATGGGAGCAAAAGAAAGTTCAGGGAGGTGAGGAAGGAGATTGAGAGGTTAAAGAGAGCAATGCTCAAAAGAGCCGAAAGAATAGGTATCAGAGTGAAGCCAATGAGTCCAATGGTAAGAGCAATCGTCAAAGAGCTGGGATTCGAAATCTCAGATAGGGGTGTGAAGATTGCGCCAGATGATATGAAGGTGAAAGCAGACATAAAGATACCAGCAAATCAAAATACGCTTCAAGACATTGTGGAAAGATATGAAGTACTCTTGAACTCTCTTGAAAATTTGGGCAGATAAAATCATCTGAGATTCTTCACCATGTAAGGACCCTCTCTTCTGTATCCAAGCGATTCATAGTATCTTCTCACACCCACCCCGCTCATAACAGCTATTCTTTTGAAACCTTCATCCTCTGCCATCATCTCCGCTCTCTCAAGCAACATTGCACCTGCTCCACGATGTTGCCATTCTTTATCTGAGGGGAACTTTCCGACATCGACCATTCTACCGTACACATGAAGTTCTCTGACAAGTGCAGAGTTCTTTAGTTCTGGTCGATGAGGGGAACAAGGGTATCTCAATCTGAGAAATCCAACAAGCACATCCTTTTCAACATCCTCGTATGATATGAAGTTCTCAACACCACCACACACCTCATAACTTTCCACTCTCAGCTCTGGACTCACTTTTCCACCATAATACCCAACCTCACGACATCTTATACATCTGCATCTGATCCCCCTCTTTTTCATTTCCTCCTTTACAATCTGTCTGAGATTACTCTTCTTGATGCCAGCCACCACAAGGTTGGATGGGATATCTCTTTGGATTCTTGAGATTCTAACCCATGGAGGAAGTATCTGCTTAACAGCACAAAGAAATTCTATCCCCTCTTCAATATCAAACGGCTTGTATTCTCCTTTCTTCCACCACCCATACAGTTCAGTGTCCTCGAGTACAAGAGTGGGGTATATTTTTAGATGGTCTGGTCGAAAGTCCTCTGACGAAAACAGCTCTTTCATCATCTCGATATCTCTGTCGAGAGACGAGCCGGGAAGCCCGGGCATTATGTGGAATCCAACCTTCAAACAGCTATCTCTCAAAGCTCTGTTTGCCTCGATAGTCTCTTTCACACCATGCCCTCTTTTGATTCTTGCAAGCACATCCTCATATATCGATTGTACTCCTATCTCCACTTTTGTTGTTCCGAGTGAGAGTATGTCGTCAATCCTTCTTTCATCTGCCCAGTCTGGTCTTGTTTCAAGTGTGATTCCAACACATCTGACTTCTGCATCTGCATTCTCGTTTTTTATTCTCTCCAACTCACTCTCACTCATAGCGCCCTGAGACCTGGGTTGGGTATTGATCTTTTGCTCTCCATCGTTCACAACATACTCGTTCATGGCTCTGAGAGCCTCACCAACAAACCATCTCTGGTATTCGATGGGCCTTGCAGTGAATGTACCACCCATTACTATGAGCTTCACCTTTGTAATTGGGTGTCCCATTTTTTCAAGCTGAGATAGTCTCCTAACACACTGCACATATGGGTCAAATCCACTTTCTCTGCCTCTGCGTGCAGCAGGCTCAAGACCCGTGTAGCTTTGGGGAGATTCAAAAATGGATTCTGGTCCCCCAGGGCATGGTACGCATCTCCCATGTGGGCACTGGGCTGGAGACGACATCACAGCAACAACTGCAACTCCTGAAGAGGTCTTAGTAGGCTTCTTTACGATATTCACGACGTCTTTGAGATATGGTATTAACTCTGAGTTCTTTGGAATCTTGCGCAGTCCAAACTATCTTGCAGCTTCTATCTTCAGTGCCTCTATATCCAGTTGTGGATTCTCCTTCAGTTTGCTGGCTATCCAAGTGTACGCTTCCATCGATAATAATATTAGAGAAACCATTATATAGAAAATACTCTTCATCAAAACAGCCAGACAATGAATGATGATGGGCTTTATAAATGCCCGGAAGGAGGGATTGAAAATGGCACAAATTTATGTTAGGTTTGAAGTACCACCCGAGATACAAAACAAAGCTCTTGAGACGTTAGAGTTAGCGAGAGACACAGGCAAGATAAGGAAGGGAACGAACGAGGTTACAAAGGCTGTTGAAAGAGGGATTGCGAAACTTGTGTTCATAAGCGAGGATGTAAATCCACCTGAGATAGTGGCACATTTGCCACTTCTGTGTGAGGAGAAGAATGTGCCCTATGTGTATGTGAAGAGTCAGAACGAGTTAGGTGCTGCATGTGGTTTGAGTGTGAAAGCAGCCTCTGCTGCAATCATAGACCCCGGAAAAGCAAAGGACTCCCTCAATGAGCTTGTTGAGAAGATTGCCTCTCTGAAGTGAGGTGTTTTTGATGGCAGATGAGGGATACGCTGCAGAGGTTATAGAGGTAGTAGGAATCACAGGAATGCATGGAGAGGTCAGGCAGGTGCAGGTCAGAATACTGGAGGGCAGGGATAAGGGGAGAATAATAACAAGGAATATCATGGGTCCTGTTAAGGTGGGTGACATCGTGGTGTTACGTGAGACATCCAGAGAAGCCAAGAAACTCACAAGGTGATTTGAATGGAGAATAAGACATGCTCGTTCTGTGGGAGGAAGATTGAGCCGGGGACAGGAAAGATGTTCGTCAAAAGAGATGGAACAATTTATTTTTACTGCAGTTCAAAGTGTGAGAAGAATCATGCTCTCAAGAGGATTCCAAGGAAGGTCAGATGGACAGAAGCTTGGAGAGCAAGAAAGTAATTTCGGAGGGTTCTCATGACTGAAAGGACGTTTGTGATGGTAAAGCCAGATGGTGTTAGGAGAGGTTTAGTCGGGGAGGTGATAAAGAGGATCGAGCAGAAGGGTTTGAAGATAGTTGCCATGAAAATGGTTCGCCTTTCCGAAGAAACTGCTAAGGAACATTATGCAGAGCATGTGAACAAGCCATTTTTCCCATCACTTGTTGAGTTCATCACGAGCGGTCCTGTTGTTAGTATGGTGGTTGAGGGGAATAGTGCTATTGAGGTTATGAGGAGGTTGTGTGGGGCAACGAACCCTATCGAGTCTCCACCAGGGACAATAAGAGGGGACTTTGGGCTCGATATAGGTGAGAATATAGTGCATGCTTCAGACTCACCACATTCTGCTGAAAAGGAAATATCGATTCACTTTTCTAATGAGGAGATTATTGATTATTGAGGAGGCAAGATGGGGCGTGATGAGAGAGACAGGGGAGAACTCAGAACACCTATTGTGTGTGTGCTTGGACATGTTGACCACGGAAAGACCACATTCCTTGACAGAATAAGGGGCACCAACATCGCAACAAAAGAGGCAGGTGCGATAACACAACATATAGGTGCAACTGAGATTCCGAAAAGCGTCATAGAAGATATGTGTAAGAGCATAGCTCCAGCATCCATGAAGTTCAAATTACCTGGCTTACTTTTCATAGATACGCCCGGACATCATGCATTCACGACGTTGAGAAAAAGGGGAGGCGCTCTTGCAGACCTTGCCCTTCTCATCGTTGACATAATCGAGGGGTTCAGACCACAGACAATTGAGTCCTTGAACATACTCAGACAGTATAAGACTCCGTTTGTCGTAGCTCTGAACAAGATAGATAAGGTCGAAGGATGGATTCCATACCCAGATGAACCTTTCGTGGTGTCGTATGAAAAGCAGTCAGAGAGGGCAAAAAGTCAGCTTGATGAGAGATTGTACAAGATAGTGGGGGAGTTGTATGAGCAAGGTTTTAGTGCGGAGAGATACGACAGGATAAAGGACTTCAAAAGAAATGTGTGTATAGTTCCAATGAGTGCGAGGACCGGTGAAGGGATACCTGATGTTCTGATGGTGTTGATAGGTCTTGCCCAGAAGTATCTTGAGGATTCTTTGAGGATAACTGTGAGTGGCTCGGGTGTGGGTACCGTTCTTGAGGTTAGAGAGGAGAGAGGATTTGGAGTCACAGTGGATGTGATTCTTTACGATGGCACGATAGCAGTGGGAGATAAGGTGGTGGTAGGCGGAAAATATGAGCCAGTGATAACAAAGGTAAGGGCACTTCTCAAACCCAAGCCCCTCCATGAGTTGAGGGTTGAGGACAGATTTGTGGGTGTGAAGAGAGTTGTGGCAGCTTCGGGTGTGAAGGTTGTTGCGCCTGACTTGGAAAATGTTGTAGCAGGCTCCACTTTGAGGGTTGTGCGTACACAAGAAGAGCTTGAAAATGCCATACTGGAAATTAAAAAGGAAGCTGAGAGTGTTGAGATACCCACAGAGCCATCGGGTGTGGTGGTGAAGGCAGATGTTCTTGGTTCTCTTGAGGCGGTTGCAAATGAGTTGAAGAGAGAAGATATACCAATCAGATATGCAGATGTGGGAGATATATCGAAGAGAGATGTTGTCGAGGCAGAGGTATCTGACGATCCGTTTCATAGGGTTGTTCTTGGCTTCAATGTCCGCATACTGCCAGATGCAAGGGAAGAGGCAGAGAAGAGAGACGTCACATTATTTTGTGGAGATGTGATATACAAGTTGGTGGAAGATTATCAGAATTGGGTGAAGGAGCAGAGACAGTCCCTTGAGAAGAGAGTTGCTGAGGCAGTTATAAAGCCAGCAAAAGTTCAGATTCTCCCAGACTGTGTGTTCAGGCAAAGCAAGCCAGCGATTGTTGGTGTGCGGGTTCTCAAAGGAACTCTCAGGAGTAATGTTCCCTTGATGAGACAGGATGGGGTGAGGGTAGGGAATATGAAAGGTATGCAGATACGGGGCGAGAACGTACATGAGGCAAGAATAGGGGACGAGCTGGCAATCGCTATTGAGGGAGTGACAGTTGGGAGACAGATAAAAGAGGGAGATGTGCTTTACGTTGACATACCAGAGAATCATGCAAAAGTCCTTGAACAGGATATGATTCAGCTTCTCCGAGAAGATGAAAAGGATGCACTGGAGGAGATACTTGAAATAAAGAGAAAGGAAAATCCTTTCTGGGGAAGATGATATCGTGAGCAGGTATAGTGTAGACAGATATGCACACTTTTACAGGCTTTTTATAGTTGCACTTTTGCTGAGTGTTGTTTCTTTGGGTGTTGTTCTCCTCCTCACAATTGAGAGAAATGTTATGGACCTTTTGAGGATAAGACCTGAGTATCTGATTACTGCGATACTCCTGCATTATTTTGCATATGTTGTATGGGGAGTGAGAATAAAGGTGCTGTGTAAAGGGGTAGGGCACACCGTCCCCTTCATGAGATGCTTAAGCGTGGTATTCAACAACCTACTACTCTCCGCCATCACCCCCTCAATGGCTGGTGGGGAACCAGTGAGAATACACATGCTGAGCAGAAGTGGCCTTCCATATGGGTTATCATGTGCAGTCATCTTTGGAGAGAGGGTGCTTGATTTGTTGTTCATACTGAGTATGATTCCTGTATCTGTGATGGCACTTGTGAAGTCAGGAAGTTCAGAACTTTCGATTTTCCTCGGTGCGGTTGGTTTTCTCCTTCTCGTGATTGTAATAGGAACAAGGCGCGTTGCAAAAAAACCCAAAAGAGTTGCAGACATCCTGAGCAAGGTGGTAAGATTTTTTGAAAGAATACTCGGGAAGGGATGGATTAAAAGCTCTATTTCTTATGAGAGTATTGAGAGGGAATGTAGTTTATTCACAAGAGGAATCGACCAACTTGCGATTGAGAGGAGATACGTTGTTCTTGGTTTTATCACGACCATTGCATATTGGTTCTTTCAGTATTCAGTTCTGCTTTTCATAGTACTCGGACTGATACATGTGGAACCGATCAGCATACTGCCACATTTGATAGGAATACAAGTTGCCCTGACAATATTGCTTGCCCTACCCCTTACACCTGGATCAAGTGGTGTTGCTGAGTTTGGTGCTTTCGCATTATTTTCGTACATTGTTCCTTACTCCATGCTTGGAATTGTGGTTTTGAGTTGGCGTCTCATCCATTACTATCTTGATTTATTCGTTGGAGGGATGATAAACTTCATAAAAATCAGGAATTTCTTCAATTCACAGAAGTTCACATAAGACTCTCTTTAAATTTCTTGACAAGCTCTTTTTTTATCGAACTTTTTCTGTCTCCCCCACACACAACCCCCCTCACACCAACTATATCTGGCTTTATCCGTTTGAGTGCATCAACATTCTCAAACTTCAGAGTTCCTGCAAGGGCACACTCAAGGCCACATGAATGAGCAAGCTCGACAAACTCTGAGAGACCGTCTTCTCCCATGAACTCAAAACTACTTTTTCCATCCTTGATACCGGTATCAACCATGACAATATCCACATCAGCCTTCTCACACACAGACGGAAGTACGAAAGGAGATACCGAGTTTATTCTGGTGTAATCAGCATAGCCAGCAGCAACAACCTTTTTGTCTGGATTGTAATCTTTCACAGCTTTTGAAACTTTTTTCATCATTCTGAATGCCTGCTCCTCGTTCTTGACACCAAACAATCCGACCTTTATGTAGTCCGCACCAGCGAGTGCAGCCCCAAGTGCAGCAAGTGCTGCTGTTCCCGGTTTGAATTCCATGTCTCCTATGGTCGCACTCACTGGCACTTTTTTGCCCACGGCAGTTTTTACAGACTGTATGACCCATGGGAAGTTTGCACCAAGCGACCCCTCATCGGGATTTTTAACGTCTATTATGTCTGCCCCCCCATCCAAAGCCTCAATCGCTTCCTCCACACTTAACGGGCTAACGAGAAGTTTCACAGAGTCCTCCCTCCACTACTTTTATTTAGTCCAGTTCGTGTATAGAATATAGATGTTTCGAATATTGTTCGTTCTCGATGTGATGGATGGTGTGGTAGTTCATGCAATCAAGGGAGAGAGGCACAGGTATGAGCCTGTTGAAAAATTCAGCAGGATTTGTTCATCTTCTGGTATTCTTGATGTTTTTGAGACAGTAAAGCCAAGGGAAGTCTATGTTGCTGATTTGGACAGGATTATGAACCGACCTTCAGATAATCTTTCCTTGATATCTCTTATCCCTGTCCCTGTTATGCTTGATTATGGGGTTCGTTCTGTTGATGACTTCAAGGAGGTTTATCAGAGGGTGGAGCATGTTGTGGTGGGAACAGAGACAGCCCCCCTTCATTTGTTTGAAGAGTTGACTGACCATGATTTCGTTGTGAGCATAGACACTCGTAATGGCAATTTGCTCTCGCAATCAGATATGTGTGTGAGAGAGATGTGTGATTTTTTGTCCTCTCTTGGAGTCAAGTGTTGCATCTTGCTTGACATATCCATGGTTGGGACGCATAGAGGCATCAATGAAAAACTCGTGTATGATGTCATGGATGTACTGGACTCCCAGCTGTTGTACGGAGGGGGAGTCAGGAGTATGGAGGATATTGAGAGACTGAGGGAGATTGGGGTGGATGGTGTCTTGATATCAACAGCAGTCCATCTTGGACACATTCCTCTGGATGTTGTGAGAGGTGGGCATTGGTGATAGGGAGAGAACCTCTTTCAAGATATTTTGGTATTCTTGAAGGGAGATTTTTCCCAGTCTTCAAGGTTTCAAAAAGCATATATGTCGATTTTGACCCAGAGGACGATTTGAAAAAGTTATGGAAAATGCATGAGAAGATTCTGCCTGAGATGTATGAATTGAAAGAGGAGAGGATAAAGGAAACAAAAGAGGATGATGTAAAAAATTTTCTTGGTTTAAAGCTTGCAATTGCAAGAAAAATTCTAAGGAGATGCGAGTTCTGTGAGAGAAGATGTAAGGTCGATAGGACTGTGAAGACCGGGTGGTGCAGAATCCCATCCACATCTTACTATTCATCTGAATTTCTTCATATGGGTGAGGAAGAGGTTTTGATACCCTCTCATACCATATTCTTGAGTGGGTGTGTGTTCAGATGCGTGTACTGTCAGAACTGGGACATATCTCAATATCCGTTGGTTGGCTTTCCAGTCAAACCAAAGGAGCTGGCTGGTAAAGTGGACATCAGATACAGACAAGGCTCGAGGAATGTGAATTTCGTCACGCCCACACCTCACGTGCATACTGTCATTGAGATACTGATGGATGTCAACGAGAACATCCCTGTGGTGTGGAATTCGAATATGTATCATTCAAGCGAGGTTGCTGAATTGCTGAAAGGCGTTGTTGATGTGTATCTTGGGGACTTCAAATACAGAAGTGATGAGTGTGCAGAGAGACTTTCGAACGTCAGAAATTACAGCGAGATTGTGAAAAGAAACTTTCTGACCGCATATGAAGATGCTGAGATAATACTGAGGCATTTGGTATTACCGAATCATGTGGGGTGTTGCACGAGACATGTGATAGAGTGGGTGCATGAGAACATTCCAGACGTGCTGTTCAACCTCATGTTTCAGTACAGACCAGAATACAATGCATTCGACTATCCAGAGATTGCAAGAAGACTGAGCGGGGATGAGATGCTTGAAGCATTGAAGTATGCAAAGAAACTCAGATATCTCTACACATAAAAAACAAAGTTTATATATGTGGTTGTGTGAGCAAGCAGAGGAGGGAAATAGAATGCCAGCATATGTTGACCCAGAACTTTGTACAGGATGTGAAACTTGTGTGGATGAATGCCCTGTTGAGGCAATTCGCATGGAAGGAGAAGTCGCTGTTGTTGACCCAGAACTTTGTACAGAGTGCGAGGCTTGCATAGATGTCTGTCCAGCCGAAGCAATATCTATGAGGGAAGAGTGAAAAAAGGAAACAAGATTCACATCAAACTTTCATCTGTTATTTTTTTAACTGTCTTTTTGCTTTTAGAAGTAGCCAAGCATCCTTTCCAGCTTTTGGGAATTTGAGAAGAACATAATCTCCTTTGAGTTTATTTCCATTGAGATGGACTTTTATTTTATCCTTCTCTCTTTTTATTAACTCATAGGTACCTTTGTCATATATGCTGACCTTTCCAGCCCCATAGTGTCCTTCCGGTATGATTCCTTCAAAGTTTGCGTACGATACATCATGGTCATCAACCTGAATCGCAAGCCTTCTCTCCCCTGGTTTCAGAGGGGGCTCCTTTGGAACCGCCCAGCTCTTTAGCACACCATCCATTTCAAGCCTGAAATCCCAGTGGAGATGTGAAGCCTCGTGTTTTTGTACAACAAAAATCGGACACATGCTTCATTCAGCTTGTGAAGACTGGAAAGCACCTATGGCACTTCTGACCTGTTCCTGAAGTTGCTGAAATCTTTCCTGAAGTCTTTCTACCTGTCGTTCGATTGCCTTTATTCTCACTTCAAGTGTTTCTTTCTTTTCAGATAGTTCGGCCTCAGCCCTTTCCTTGTCAGTCTTTATTAACAACTCGCCAACACCCTTATACACGACAGCACCCTCTGGGAGTTTTGACAGCTCTTCGAGTGCATTCTCTGTTTCTTTGAGCATCATCTCAACTTGCACTTTCTGAGAGCTGAGTGCTTGGAGTTGTTGCTGAACCTGTTGAAGTTGAGCAATCTGATTTTGCAGCTGTGGTGGTATCTCAGAACCCATACATATCACCCTGTGAGTTGAAGGTGCTTCAATCCTTAAATATCTTTGTCAATAGTTTTAGATGTCTCTATACACACTTTCAGAAGTCTCAGCCACGTATTTACAGAAGCTCTTAACGATGAGACATCTTCTGTTTCAAACTCGAACACTATGAAATCTCCATCAAGTCTGACACATTCTTTCTCGCCAGTACTTTCAATCCTCAGGGCATTGTATATCTCATCGGCGTGCTATACCTTCACCTCTATGATGCATCTCATCTTATTCTCACTCTCTTTCCACGTTTTTGTATCCTCTCAAATAAAGAACAATAACGGGTTCATCGTCGAGTCTCATTTTTATGGTGTCCTGTCCTACCTCTATTGTTTTTCTTGTCCTTTCGGGGGTGGCATGAAGAAACAACGACAAGTCTCTTGCAAGTTCATTCGAGCCATGGACAGCAATCTCCCCATAATGTGCCTCATAAAGTTTTGGAGGATTTGAGGTTGTAAAACTGATCCAGAAAATCTCCTCTTCCTCTCTGAAAAAGGTTAGTTTTGAAGGATTGGCATGTCTCTCAGAGACCACGATAAGGTGTCCATCATCCATCAGTGCATCCTGTAAAATACTGTGGAAACTGCGTTTCCCTCTTGTTATATACTTCGCTCCAAGATACGCTGAAAGGGCTTTTGAAAAAGATCTGGTCCTTCGAGATGGTTTTCTTGATGTTGTTATTATCATATTGCCTTTACTTTCTTTATTCTGGCTGGCTTCTCTTTGATGAATATACGACTCGAGCATTCTGGGCATCTCATCCCAGTTTCTTCGATGTCTATCACCCTGCCACACCGTATACATTTGTAAATGCTCATTTCTCTTCACCCCCGAGCGAGCGAAGAAGAGACTTCATTGTAGGAGTTTGTGGGATATATGTTCCCCCTGCAAACGTATAATCACATTTTTTACACTTCCATATGCCTGTGCCAATTCTTTTAACACTTAAATGACCGCAAGAAGGACATTTGTGTGGAGAACGCATTTTTTCCTCTATGTTTGCAACGAGTTTTCTCACTTTCCTCCCGTATCTTGGTCCAAACCTGCCAGCTGATTTTGTTTTCCTTCCCTTTTTTGTGTACTTCTTTGTCATCTGTCTTCCCTCTAAGCTCCATTTGATTTAAGATTTTTGATAGCACTTTCTTTATATATGAAATGTAGGCATAGGTAATCATTATGGAGCATTTACGAGAGTGGAAGGATGAGCGAGTCGAAATGGGTAGATTTGTTTTTATGGATGGCTAATGAGTGGGATGTTGGTGTTTTTGTTATAAAGGATGGCGTTGTGAAACATGTTAACCCATGGCTTTGTAATCTTGTGAAGGGTTCTGAGAAAGAGCTGACTGGCAGAGAGTTTCTTGAATTCATCCATCCAGATGACAGAGACAAGGTCAGGGACGTTATAAAAAAGAGACTGAATAATGCGAGTGTTCCCATTGGTTCGTGTGTGTTTCGTGTACTGGCAAAGGATGGGACTGTTGTGTGGGTGGAGACATCTTCCGCACAGGTTGAGGGGGCACTTGTTGGCACGGTCGTTGACATCACAAAGAAGGTGATGCTTGAGCAAGCATTGAATGAGAGTGAAGAGCAGTTACGTATGCTTGTTGATTCAGTCGAAGAATATGCGATATTCATGCTCGAGGATAACGGGAGGATTGTGGACTGGAACAGGGGCGCAGAAAGAGTATATGGATACAGCATGGGAGAGGTCATTGGTGAGCATCTTTCCATGTTCTATACTGAAGGGGGCCTGGAGAGAGGTGTGCTTGAGAAAGAGCTTGAAGAAGCAAGGACAAAAGGAAAGTATAAGGGTGAAGGATGGCGCATCAGGAAGGATGGCTCCAGTTTCTTGGCAGAAATCACAATATATCGTATTGAGAGTAGTGTCTTCAGGGGATTCTCCAAGATTGCGCGGGATATAACGAAAGAGAGAAAAAAGCACACGTTTCTACAACTTCTCTCAAGGTGTAGTCGTTTGGCGGTGAGTGCAACAGATGAACGGACATTTCTCAGTGAGATATGTAAAGCGATTGTGGAGGTTGGTGGGTACAGACTTGCATGGGTTGGTTATCTTAAGGATAAGGAAATAGTGCCGTTTGTTTATCATGGACATGAAGATGGTTATCTTGACACACTGAAGCTGAGTTTGGGAGATGTGAAGAGGATGGAAGGACCCACGGGCAGAGCTCTCAGAACAGGAAGAACTCAGATTGTCAGAGATACAGCGGCAGACCCTTCATTCGAGCCTTGGAGAGAAGAAGCCCTAAAGCGAGGATATCGTTCTTCTATTGCGATTCCATTAATATATAGGGATGAAGTAATTGGCATATTGAACATATATTCGTCAGACCCATATGCTTTCAACCAGTATTTCTTGGAGATTGGTGATGTAGTTGCACTTGGCTTGTCGATGTTGCGTACAATCAATGAACTCGAGGATGTGAGTGTTAAACTTCTGCATCTTGAAAGATTAACCACAGCAGGCACGTTGCTCGGTGGGATAATGCATGAGATAAGGAATCCACTGAGCGTAGCCCTCATGAACACAGAGCTTCTTCTGGACGAATCAGAGGAAATGTTCGGGAAAGACATGAAAATCGAGGAGGTTATCAAGAAATTGCCTGAAAGGGTGGAGATAGTAGAGGATATACAAACAGCGGTTGTGCAGATAAAGAACATCGTTGATGGCCTCATGGATTTTGTCCGAAGGAAGGAGGAGAAAGAGAGTGTTAGAGTAAAAGATTCGGTGGACACCACTCTAACCATGGTTGCCTATCCACTTAGAAAGAGCAACGTATTTGTTGAAAAGCATGTTGAGGATGTGAGGGTGAGGGCGAACAGGACTCAGATGATACAGCTTCTGACAAATCTACTCATCAATGCGATAGATGCTTTAAATGAAAAATATTCGGAGCCTGATGATAACAAACGCATTGTATTGAGAGCTTGGAAAGAAAACGAAAATGCAGTTATTTCTGTGTGTGATTAGGGTGTTGGGATGCCAGAGGAAGTGAGAAAACACATATTTGAGCCCTTCTTCACAGCCAAGAAAACAGGAACCGGACTCGGTCTCTCGGTTGTTATGAACATAGTGGAGTCTCATGGAGGGAGGGTTGAAGTAGAGTCAGAAGAGGGAAAATGGACAAAATTTTCTATTAAAATGGATGCAGTTAGTTAAAACACCGATTAATTCCAACTCAGACTCATGCGGGGGGTGGGATTCGAACCCACGAACCTCTTTGGACAGGATCTTAAGTCCTGCGCCTTTGGCCATCTTGGCTACCCCCGCCCAATATAGTATTATGGGCGGATTAATAAAATTTAGTTAAGCTCAACTCTACGCCCATCAATTGCATACACTATACTCTCACATATGTTTGTTATATGGTCTCCCACTCTTTCAAGGCGTTTTGCTGCAAACAGAAGGTCAGAAGCATTCTTTATTGTCTTCGGGTCTTCTATCATATATGTTATCAGCTCTCGCCTAACTTGGTCATAGAGTTGGTCTATCTCATCGTCTCTCCTTGCAATCTTTATAACCTCATCTGCATCTCCATTTTTGAAGTGTTTGAGAGCATCGGTTAACATCTCCACCGATATTTCAGCCATCTTTGGAATATCCACCAGTGGTTTTACATGTTCTTCGTTCAAGGTCTTTATTGCTATTCCTGCTATTGATACTGCCATATCACTCATTCTCTCGAGGTCGATGTTTATTCTTATGCAGGCAATTAACTCTCTCAAATCTCTCGCCATCGGCTGATAGAGTGCGAGAAGGGTTGCAGCCCTCGATTCAACCTGATGGGATGTTCTGTCGATTATTTTGTCCCTATCAAATACTTTCTCTGCTTTCTCTTTGTCATGGTCTTTGAGTGCAGCAACACACTCCTTTATGTTCAGAGCTGTAAGCTCACCTATATGGGCTATTTCTTCTTTAAGTTCCTCTAATTCATGTATGAAGACTTTTGACATCATCCAAACCTTCCAGTTATGTAATTCTCAGTTTCCTTTCTCTTTGGTCTTTCAAATATTATATCAGTTTTGTCGAATTCTATCAATTCGCCCATGAGTAAGAATGCTGTGTAATCAGAAACCCTTGCAGCCTGTTGCATATTGTGGGTGACAATCACGATGGTGTGTGAGTGTTTTAGCTCTGTGAGTAGCTCCTCTATCTTGGTTGTGGATATGGGATCAAGTGCACTGCACGGCTCGTCGAACAGTATCACCTTTGGGTCAACTGCCAACGCTCTTGCTATGCACAGTCTTTGTTGCTGTCCGCCAGAGAGACCAAATGCATTTTCATGGAGCCTATCCGCAACCTCGTCCCACAATGCAGCTTCTTTCAGACTTCTCTCAACGATTTCGTTCAGTCTTTTCTTGTTTCTCTCGCCATGTATCTTGGGACCATATGCAACGTTTTCCCAGATACTCATCGGAAAAGGATTCGGTTTTTGAAATACCATGCCGATTTTTCTTCTGAGTTCCACAACATCTGTGTCGGGGGAGTTGATGTTTCTCCCTTCAAATTCTATTACACCTTCGACCTTACAATCTGCTATCAGGTCGTTCATTCTGTTCAGACATCTGATGAATGTTGATTTTCCACAACCGCTTGGCCCTATTATTGCGGTTATCTTGTTCTTTGGTATGTCCATGTTGATGTTTTTGAGTGTGTGTTGAGGACCATACCAGAGATTGAGGTCTCTAACTTTTATCTCTATATCCATTGTCCATGGGTATGGTGAGGAAGTATTTTTCTTTTTTGTAATTCTTCAGTAAATTAGAAGTACGATAGAAAGCAGATATCTGAATATGAGATTCCAACTCATCGATTGTGATTATGTTGTGCATGAAGGGTCTCCCGTAATCAGATTATTTGGAAGGTCTGAAAGTGGGGAGAGCGTATGCTGTCTGGTTTTTGGATTTGAGCCGTATTTCTATGTTGAGGTGGATGATGTCGAGGGGCTGAAGGGCAGGATAGAAAAAATGCAGTATGTGAAGAGGGTTGAGGTTGTTGAGAGGTACAAGCCCATTGGATATCAAAAATCAAAAACAAATATGCTCAAAGTATATACCTTCGAACCTAAGAACGTCCCTCAACTGAGAGAGCATCTCAAAGATGTGGAGGGTATAGTGGAGACATATGAGACTGACATCTTATTCAGATATCGTTTCATGATTGACAACGACCTCAGGGGTATGGACTGGGTTGAAGTAGAACCTCAGGACGACGTTCAGAATATTGCCAGAGAATTCACAGATGGAATCAGAGGCAGAGTTTTGGTTTCAAAAAGAGTGAGGAGACTGGCGGACCATAAAAATGCTCCATTGAAGTTCATGTCTTTTGACATAGAATGTCTTCCATCTGATGGTGCGATGCCATCTCCAGAGAAGTCCCCAATCATCATGATTGGGATGTGCTTTGACCCACCCATGAATGGGAACTCAAAGCTGATACTTTTATCAAAGAAAGCCTCATTGGGAGAGGGACATGTCGTGGAATGTGATGATGAGGTGGACATGCTGAAGAAGTTTGTGGATGTGGTGAATTCTTATGACCCTGATGTGTTGATGGGATACAACTCGAACGATTTTGACATCCCGTACATACTTGATAGGATGAAGTATCTCAGAAAGAAATACAGAGAAGACATTCACTTTCGGATAGGCAGAGATTCCACAAAAGACACCTTGCACAGAAGGTTCGGTTATATGACCACGGTGAATGTGGTGGGGAGGGTAATAGCAGATGGGCTTCACATGGTCAGAAGGGACTACGCATTGAAACAATATACATTAAGGGAGGTGGCAAAAGAGCTTCTTGACATTGAGAAACTTGATCTGCCTCCTGAGGATATGGAAAAGGCATGGAATGACTCGGAAAGACTGAAAGAATTTACAGACTATTGTTTGAGGGATGCAGAACTAGCTATGAAGATAGTCCTTGGGCTGATTGACAAATATTTTGCACTTTCGAGGGTAAGCGGGATACTTCCCCAGGATGTGATAGAGCGTGGGCAGACAGTAATGGTCGAGCGTCTTTTACTCAGGGCGTTCATGGAAGATGGAAGAGTGATGCACTCAAAGCCCGAGGAGGAAGAACTTGAGGGTAGGCTTGATGAGGGATTTGAGGGGGCTGCCGTGCTTGACCCTGTGAAGGGCTTGCATGAAAATGTAGTGGTGCTTGACTATCGCTCGCTCTATCCCAGCATCATAATGGCACACAACATATGTTATTCCACACTTTTGACAGGTGGGGAGGGAGTAGAGTGTATAGAAGCACCAAATGGCGTTAAGTTTGTGGTGTCTTCTGTGAAGAGAGGAATAGTGCCGAGGTTGTTGGAAGGACTTCTTGAAGAACGTGATAAAGTGAGGGAGCTGATGCAGGAGGTTTCAGATAACAAAGAGTACAATTTGTTGAATGCAAAGCAGAATGCATTGAAGATTCTTCTAAACAGCTTTTATGGTTACTATGGACATCCAATGGCGAGGTTGTATGTTCCAGATATAGCGGCAGCTGTTACAAGTTTTGGGAGGGAGAATATCCTCAGGACAAGGCACATGATCGAAGATGAGATTGGAAAGGTTAGACTGGATGGTGGTGAGTACAGATTAAAAGTGGTTTACGGAGATACTGACAGCGTTTTTGTGAAAATTGTCGGTGATGGGGAGCTATCACTTGAGGAGCTTGAGAGGATTGGAGTGTGGCTTTCCGAGACTGTGAGCTCAAAGCTCCCCCCGCCAATGGAGTTAAAGCTTGAGGCAATTGCAAAACGGGCGTTGTTTATTGCGAAGAAGAGATATGCACTCTGGGCGTTCAGAGAGAGGGGAGAGGACTTCGTGGAAGAATTGGTCGTTAAAGGGATGGAGACCATCAGGAGAGACTGGTGTGAGTTGACTTCCAACGTTGTGAATAGAGTCATAGAGCTTGTGTTGAAGGAGGGGGATATAAACGGGGCTGTGGAATATGTGCGTCAAGTCATAAGGATGTTGAAAGGTCTTGACCCCTCACATGATCCAGAACTCTTTGAACAACTCATCCTCACGCGAAGATATACGAAGCAGGCGAAGAAATACAAGAACAAACAGCCCCACATAACGGTTGTTGAGAAGATGGAGAAGAGGGGAACAAAAAAGTACAAGATAGGGGATAGAATACCGTTCGTTATAGTCGCCGGCAAAGGGCTTTTGGTTGAAAGGGCTGAAGACCCAGATTATGCAAGAGGACACAACCTTCCGATCGATACTGATTATTATATCAACAAACAAATTCTTCCACCGGTCTTGAGGATTCTTGAGATGTTCTCGATAGATGAGAATGCGATAAGGGGGCTGGCTGGTGTGGAAGCTGAAGCAAAAGAAGACAAGAAACAGATGAGCCTCACTGATTTCATGTGATGGTTGGTGTGGGAGATGAGGGCGGGGAAAAACTTATCTACAAGAGAGGTGCCGTTATCAACCTTATAGGAGGGATGTACTTGCAGACCAATGTTAAAGTCGGAGACATTATGACCAGAGACGTTGCATACGTTGCTATACCAGGGGATCGTGAGCAGGTGTTGGAGATTTTAAGGGAGAAACAGATATCTGGTGTACCAGTGGTGAAGGATGGAAAATTAGTTGGAATCATCACGAGGAGTGACCTTCTAAGAAATCCTTCCGAGAATCAGATAGCAATGCTCATGACGAGGAATCCGATTTCAGTAACACCAGATGCAACAATTGAAAATGCAGCAATGCTGATGGTTGAACACAACATTCAGAGACTCCCAGTTGTGGAGGATGGAAAACTTGTGGGGATAATCACGGTTCGTGATATCATAAAGGCAATCGCAGAACTTGACATAATGGAAGAGGTGAATAAATATCTCGCATCAAGGGTTGTTGCGGTCTGGAGCGAGACCCCCCTTCCTGTTGTGGGGATGATAATGGAGCTAGCTGATGTGAAGGCATGTCCGGTACTGACAAGCGAGCTTGAGCTTGCAGGAGTTGTGAGAGACAAAGACCTGATAATGTACAGTGTGGTAGAGGATAGTCTTCATCACTCAGATATGTCCAGTGCATCTGATGAAGATGAATGGACATGGGAAAGTATGAGAGATACTCTCAAGCTGTATTACAGTGTTTCACGAATAAAGCTTCAGGATATTCCTGTGAAGGATGCAATGAAGGAAACACCCACAGTCAGTCTGAATGGGGCTTATGTGAGCGAGGTGGCGAGACTTATGAGAAGAAAAGATATCGAACAAGTTCCTGTTGTCACCGCGAGTAATAGGCTCTATGGGATGCTATGCGACAAAGACCTGATAAAATGTCTGATAGATTGAGGATAGTTTTGGTTGAGCCAAAAAAAGGAGGGAATGTTGGCGCTGTAGCGAGAGTTATGATGAACTTTGGATTCTATGAACTTGCCCTTGTGAATCCTCCTCCCAAAGACGATGAAATGAAAATGTTTGCTATGCATGCTTGGGATATTGTGGAAAAGGCGAGTATTTACGAGTCCTTCAAGGATGCTGTAATGGAGTGTGTGGTTGTTGTTGGGACAACAGGCATACTTCCAACGAGTGAGAAAGAGCATTTGAGACATCCCATGTACACAATAGACCAACTTCCATACATTCTACACGATGTGGATGGAAAGATTGGAATTGTTTTTGGCAGAGAAGATAATGGATTAACAGCCAATGAACTTGGGATGTGTGATATTATCGCTACAATCCCTACCTCCCCTGAGTATCCTTCAATGAATCTCTCACATGCGGTTGCCATAACTTTGTACGAAATGGCAGGTTGGGGCGGGGGGTTGAGGAGAACCCTGTCAACGTTCAAAGACAGAAATCTGTTCTTTGAAAAGGTGCATGAGATGTTGCTGGATATTGATTATCCTTCGCATAAAATTGAAAAAACAATGCTTGTTTTGAGGAGGGTCATAGGTAGAGCTTAGCCGACATCTTATGAACTCAGGACATTGTATGGCATAGTGAGAAGAATTAAGAATTCTCTTGACAGAAAATAAAATCATATGTTCAGAATCGAAACATATGGATGCTCATCGAATAAAGCAGACTCTCAGGTAATCGCTGAGCTGTTATGCTCGCATGGTTATGCAGAGGGGGATGGGAAAGATGTGCTTACCATAGTCAATACCTGCGTTGTCACATCATATACCGAGAAGAAAGTATTGAAGCGGTTGTTTGAGCTTGAGAAAGAAAAAAGAGATTATGTGGTTGCAGGATGCCTTCCCGCTGCAAGACCCGAGCTTCTTGGGAATCTCTCCCCGGTTGGTGTGATAACTCCATCAAATCTTGGTGAGATAGTGGGTATCGTGGAGAGGTGGGCGAAGGGAAGGAAGGTGGAAGTTAGGGAGATTGTCAGTCCAAGGCAACCAAGGATAATAAATGTTGGTAGAGGATGCGTCGGAGAATGCACATACTGTATTGTCAAGAGAGCAAGAGGCGAGATTCAAAGTGTGTCACCATCAGATATAGTGGACGAAATCAGAAAGGGTGTGAGGGGCGGTGTGAGGGAATTTTACCTTACCTCACAGGATATGAGTGCCTATGGAATTGACATAGGTCTCCGTCTTCCAGACCTCTTACATAAGGTGACAGCTCTTGAGGGGGATTATGTTCTGAGAGTAGGGATGATGAATCCAAAGACGCTTATGCCCATTCTTGAGAGAACTGTTGAGAGCATGAGGGGGAAGGTGTACAGATTTGCCCATGTACCGGTGCAATCTGGCTCTGATAAGGTGCTTGAACTGATGGGGAGAGGATACACTGTAAAGGATTTTGAGAGGATTGTCTCGACCTTCCAGAAACATGGTTTTTCAATATGCACGGATGTGATAGTTGGTTTTCCAGGTGAGGAAGAGGAGGATTTTGAAGATACACTTCAATTAATCAATAGAATAAAACCTGACAAGCTGAACATCACAAGATTCTCCCCCAGACCACACACAAAGTATTGGGGAACAAGTTCGGATGGAGAGATTAAGAAGGAGAGGTCAAGACTTATTACAAAGATGTATTTTTCGATTTGTGAGAAAAGAAACAGAAAGATGGTTGGTAAGAGGATGAGAGTCCTTGTTACAGAGAGGGTTAAGAAGGACAGTGTGGTGGCAAGAGACCCGAAATACACGAATGTGGTTGTTAAGGGAGAATTCCCAATATGGAGCGCTCTTGAGGTTGAGGTTGTTGGATATCATCCCATGTATCTGATTGCAGAGCCACTTGATGCAATACCTCTGAATGAATTCGTTGGAACACTGAAAAACGATAAAACAATAAATGAAGAAGTTTGTTCTTGGCATGGTGGTTGAATGGTGAAAGTGTATTACGATTCAGATGCGGATATGAAATGGTTGAAGAACAGAAAGGTCGCTGTAATAGGATATGGTAGTCAGGGTCATGCACAAGCCCAGAATCTGAGGGACTCGGGTGTGGATGTTGTTGTGGGACTGAGGGAAGGAGGAGCATCTTGGAAGGTTGCGGTGAAGGATGGGTTTGAGGTTCTGCCAGTACAAAAAGCGGTCGAGAGTGCAGATATTGTTCACATGCTCATACCAGATGAGTATCAGCCAAGAGTGTATTCGAGAGACGTGGCATCACATCTTGATGAAGGAAATGCAATTTCGTTCTCACATGGTTTCAACATACACTACGGACAGATAGTGCCTCCAGAGACTGTGGATGTGTTTATGGTTGCACCGAAGGGCCCGGGACATCTTGTCAGAAGAATGTTTTTGGAGGGCATGGGCGTTCCAGCACTCGTTGCGATACATCAGGATTACACAAAAAATGCCCTCAACATAGCTCTTGCATTTGCGAAGGGAATCGGGGCAACAAGAGCCGGAGTCCTCGAAACAACATTCAGAGAAGAGACAGAGACAGATTTGTTTGGGGAGCAGGTCGATTTATGTGGTGGTGTAACATCCTTGATAAAAGCATCTTTTGAGACACTGGTTGAGGCGGGTTATCAGCCAGAGATCGCATACTTTGAAACATTGCACGAACTTAAACTAATAGTTGATTTGATTTATGAGGGTGGGCTTGCCAACATGTGGCGTTCTGTGTCAAATACCGCAGAGTACGGCGGACTTACGGTCGGGGACAAAATTATAAATGAACAGTCCCGAAATGCCATGAAAGAAGCACTGAAAAGAATTCAGAATGGCGAGTTTGCAAGGGAGTTCATACTTGAAAACGCAGCAAATAAGCCAGTTATGAGAGCTCTTGAGAGAAAGGAGTTCTCCCATCCAATAGAGGAGGTTGGCAGAAGACTTAGGGCGATGATGCCATGGTTGAAGGAGAAATGAGATGAAGCATAGGAAGACGCATAGGAGTTTGATATCTCTTGCAGATTTGAGTCCAGAGGAGCTGAAGGAAGTAATTGAGCTTGCGATTGAGTTAAAGGAGGCTAGGGAAACCTCAGACAAACTCGCTGGGAAGAGTGTTGCACTTCTTTTTGAAAAACCTTCTACCCGAACAAGAGTATCTTTCGAAGTTGCAGTGTATGAGTTGGGAGGACATCCGCTGTATCTGGGGTTCAATGAGCTTCAACTTGGGAGAGGAGAACCCCTTTGTGATACCGCCAGAGTTCTGTCAAGATACGTCCATTGCATCGTTGCCAGAGTAAATTCTCACGATTCCCTCATACAACTCGATAGATATTCGACAGTTCCAGTAATAAACGCTCTTTCTGATTTGGAACATCCGTGTCAGGCAATTGCAGACTTAATGACAATACGAGAGCTCAAGGGGAAATGGGATGGTGTGAAGGTTGCGTGGGTAGGTGATGGAAACAACGTATGCAATTCATTGGTTCTTGGGTGTGCGATGTTGGGAACAGATGTTGTGGTTGCAACCCCCCCTAATTATGAGCCTAACAAAGATATTATCAAACTCGCAAAATCGTTCACGGGCAAGGTTGAAGTGGTGCATGACCCCCATGAAGCGGTTAGAAATGCTGATGTTGTTTATACAGATGTTTGGGTCTCAATGGGTCAAGAAGATGAGCGGGAGAGGAGGATGAAGGTATTCAAGGATTTCCAACTCAACGAACAGTTGCTTGAAAAGGCTCGTGAAGATTGTGTTGTGATGCACTGCCTACCTGCACATCGGGGAGAGGAGATAACAGATAGCGTCATCGAAGGAGAGAAATCGGTTGTGTTCGAGCAAGCTGAGAACAGACTCCACACTCAGAAGGCACTACTGATTATGTTGATGGGGGAAATCCTATGAATGGTATGGTTGTTTGGGCTCCAATCTAAATCTTGGAATGAATTACATGATCACCGCACACAAACAACACGACTCCCCATTCAGCCACTTCCTCTATCAGCGAATCAACAAATAGACAAGCATCTTTCAACTCTTCGACATCCTCTGTCAAGTGGGCAACTCTGTCGAGCGTTCTGATGTGAGAGCAAACAACAGAACATCCCTTTTGAAGTAAACGTCTTGTTTCTTTGATAACATTTTCGTCATACGATATCATATCATCAGAATCCTCAATACCTACTGAGTATGTGATTTTGTGTTTAAATGCTTCAGCCCCCTCGCGTTCGGTAATCATTCCACATGGAATTCCACTTTCGTGGGCAACCTCAAGGACCGACTTCACACCCGGTTTCTTTACATCGTTTGTGACGAAAACTTTGTGGACTTCGGGATATGTGCCACACAGTATGGATGCTATTGCAGGTGTTGTCTTGGTTGATACATGGAGGAGGCGCTCGATATGTCCTTTATCTGCGATTTCTCTGAGATTGAACAATGGCATCTTCGGGTGGTCATACACGTTTGAGCAGAGACTATCCACGATGAGCAAAACAGTCTTATCACCCTTTATGTTCAGCATATCTGGAATGGGAAGACCTTGTGCCCAAGGAAGAGGTGTTCCAAGTCTGTGGGCAAGAGTAGGTGCTATGTCTATGAGTGAGCGGGGCATATCATTCACTTTGTTTCCTTAATACAACTTCAAGAATACCATGTTTAACACTAATATCGATATCTGATTTATCGACTTTACATGGAAGTTTTGTTGTTATCGTGTAAATTCCCTTTGAAGCTTTTCCGAATCCGTGGATGCGCAGAATGTCTCCTTCAAAGTTCAAGATTATGCTATCTTCTTTAATATCTGGCACCTCTGCATTCACATACACTTTATCCTCATCTTCGAATAGCTCAACAACTGGCTCTATTGGAGGCTCTTGTATTCGCAACATTCCAAAGAAACCACTCAAAAGCTCCTCAGGGTCTTTGTCTATCCTCACTATCTTTGGCTCCTCTCCCGGTTCTCTGACTACTGAGAACCCATATATCGCTGGCAACCCTTCTCCATCCATCATACTTCTCAGTATTTCCCTGATAATTCTGTTGAGGTCATCGATTATGTCGTCGAATTCATTCATCAAAAATAGTTCCTCAACTAACATATTTATTTATTATGCTATCAATTGCTTGCTCTCTTTTCTTCCATAATTTGGTGAGGTCATTGCCAACCAGTATGAGCGTTATTATCAATCCCTCTGGTACCTCTCCAACGATTGCTTCCTCTGCTCCATGAAACTTATCAACAATCTGCAGGTTTCTTGCACTTGCGAGGACATGCTCTCCCACACTTTTCATCCCCCCATCTCCCACAATCACGTGTTCATAGATGACCGCCCTCTTCACCCTTGGTCTTTTAAAGCTCAACTTACCATCTATCCACGTGGTTATTGTTTCTTCCAGTATGTTCACATCTGAACAGTGGAGAACAGCTGTGGGAGTCTGGCTTGGAAGCCTTGCATCTATCTCTATTATCTCAGGCTTCTTTCCCCTTATCATTGCTTCTACATCCATCACTCCTCTTAATCCGAGCTCTTTCCCAATCCTGATAGAATACTCAAAGAACAATTCCTCTGTGTATTCTGGCAGTTCATGAGGGGCAAATACTCTTTTGCAGTCATAGTTTTCATCAAACTCGAGCTGAGTAACGACGAGTCCCTCAACCTCCTCCCCATCACCTATCAGTTCAAGCGAAAGAGATGGTCCAGATACGAACTCTTGGGCAATCGTTCCATTGCAGTACAATGAGTCGAACTCTTCTGGAGTATGTGCAACCACCACATCCTCACTACCACTACCCTCAGATGGCTTTAGAATCACGGGAAATTTTAGACTGTTTTTTTGCTTCGTATTGAAAATCCATTTTGGCGTGGGCACTTCAATCGTGTCAAAGAACTTATTTGACTCTATTTTCGACGAGGATATTCTGTAAGATTTTTCATCAAATAACATCGGCACTCCCATCTGCTCACACAGGTGTGAGAGATTGATAAGCCCTTGCAGGTCTTCAAATGCCGGAACCACTACATCACAACTTCTGATTGTGTCTGATGCTTTCAAAGCATCCATGCATACAAACTCATCTGCAAGTGATTTCCCTGGCACATCTGATGAACGGTCTATCAAGACACTCTCAAACCCAGCTTTTTTTGATAGATAGAGTGCTTCTATTCCCTGAAGTTTTCCGCCAACCACACAGACTCTCATTCTCTCTCCTTCTTCATCCATCTATCATAGCTTTTTCTTGTTGCAATCTTCAGACCAAGTTCGTGGATATAGTGGGAAATTCCTTCGAGTGTCCTCCTCCCTTCCTCAACATCCAGAGTTGCGTTTGCAACTCCAGCCAGTCCAGTCTCTGGATAGACAAGAGATGTGACAACATTTGCACCACTCAAGAGCATCGGCTGGAGGCCGTTGACACCAAACACATCGAGTGATGCAGGTATGAGTCTGTCTGGATGGACGAGACGAGTTGCTGCTATCGCCAGCATCTGTTCAAGCACAGATGGAGGAGGGACATGTTCCATCGGAGTCCCCTCTTGTGGTACAAAACACATCGACCTTGCTTGATTAACACCTATCCTTTTCATTTCCAGAATTGAATGTGCTCTGTCTGAGATACTCTCACCAACACCAAGCAACATACCATCTTCTATGAGCATGCCATACTCCTTTGCCTTCAATTTAACGTTGAGTCTTGTGTCGTAGTCCTGTTTGATTCTCAATTTGCTGAACAGCACGGGATTGTGAGTTTCCTGATAGCAGGCGTACCAGTCTATCCCCTCCTCAGAAAACTCCTTTATTACCCATTCTGGGACTACACCGGGTGAGACCATCACAGGTATATCAACATCTGTTTTTATTGTCGATGCCAGCGATATGATCTCCTCAAATTTTTCTTTGTCGTGGATAGCTGGGTCCTCCCCAAGTGTCAGGTCAATGAGATGCACGCCAGATTTCTTGAGAAGATGTGAAAGCTCGATAACCTCTTCAAAATCCTTTTTGTATCGGGGCGGTTTTTTGTTTGACCTCCTATAATAACAGAAAAGACAGTCGTTTCTGCACATCGTATCATAATATACAAAACCATAGGCGAAGACCTCTTTTCCAAAGTGTCTCTCCCTCAATTCTCTTGCAACATCGAGAACAGAAAAGACATCTTCCATATTCCTTACTGAAAGAACCAGCTCAACATCTTTCTGAGAGAGCGACTGCTCAGACAGTGCCTTTTCCAAAATATTTGATAGCTTTGTCTCCACTGAACTACTATGCATTGAAGTACTACGCTCCCTCACAAACTTTATTTTGCATCATTTACCCTCTCCACTCTCATTCTTAATATTTTTATCGCTTTCCAATTTCAGAGCTTGCCTTTGCATATGCAGACATTATGTCTCTTTCTGAGAGAATACCCACCAACTTTGTTTTATCAACCATATCCACGACAGGGAGCATTGAGATGTCATTCTTTATCAGTTTTTGAAGTGCAACTGCGAGTGTCTCATCAGGTGTGGTCGTGATGAGACTTGTACTCATAATATCTCGTATAGGTTTTCCTCTCTCTTCTGTGGGCACTCCTTCTGCATCACGGAATGTAACTATTCCAACCAGTCTGCCAACATTATCCACAACTGGGAATCCTCGGTATCCTGTTCTCCACACAGCATCGAGTACATCTTGTACTCTGTCATGTGGTCTGAACACTCTCACGTACCTCCTCATAGCATCTCCCACTTTCATGCTTTCAAGTATGCTCACTACCATCTCGTTTATGTTGGCTGGAGAGTGAAGTCTGTCTTTTATCTGACTCTCGAAGAGACTGTCTCGTGTACTCACTATGCTGACTATTGTTGTCGCAATCATAATCCCTGGAAGAAGAGTATAGCTTCCTGTAAGCTCTGCGACTATCAGAATGGATGTAAGGGGTACTTTGAAGGCACATGTCAACATTGCAGCCATTCCTACAATCACAAAGGCGGTCTGATGTATTGGAACTGGTTCAAAAATCATCAGAATATCTCTGAAAAGAGCCCCACTAATCGCGCCTATCACGAGAGTAGGAGCAAACAGCCCCCCACTTCCTCCAGATTCAAGTGTGATACTTGTCGCAAGCATCTTACAAAATAGGACTGCAAGTGCAATTTGAAGTGGGATAGACTGGGAGAACAGAGTCTGAACAACTTCCCATCCGATTCCGAGGATGGTATAACCCAAACCAAAGGTCTCTTGGAGCAAGAGGGCAAGCAGTCCAACAAGCAACCCCCCAAGTGCGGGAGTTAAAGGCATTGGAGAGTATTTTTTCTTTGTTCTCATCCTTTTGAATGCATTGCTTACAAAACGATACATTTTCACATATATGCTTCCTGAGACGGATATGAATATTCCAAGTCCTGCGAACAGCAAGAGTTCTGATACGGTTTGTAAATGGTATGGTGTGGTCTCGAATACGGGCCCCAGTCTGTATACTCCGTAGAAGACTGAGTATGCTGTGATGGATGATACAAATGCAGGAAGAATTGCACTACTTTCTATATCCCTTTTGTAAAGAACCTCAGTTGCAAATAAAGCACCGGAAAATGGAGCCCTGAAGATTGCTGCAACACTACCTGCTGTACCACACAGTAAAAGGAGCCTGCGAGTCTTAACATCTGTTTTGAGAATTGAGGAAACAATGGAACCAATTCCCGCACCCACATGAGCCATTACACCTATTCTACCCGCACTTCCACCAGTTGTTATTGTGAATATGGAGGCAACGATTTTCGAAGGAATGACTATTCCTCTTATCACCCTTTCAAGATGATATGCTCTTATGTATGATTCAGTCCCAGCATGCATTACCTCTGGAACCCATTTAGCTATTATGCACACCACAAGCCCACCCATCGCGGGTATCATACACAGCTTGAGCATCTGAAAGAATGTGAGGTTGGACGTCTCAAAACAATCACTCATGATACCATCAAGAAAGATTGAAAATCCGATGTTGAAGAGCCAATACACGAGCACACTCACTATCCCGCACAACCCTCCCACAATGACACTCAACACCATCCATTTTTCCAGTCCACATAACAAGCACTTGTGTAGTTTACTGAGCATCCAATTCTTTGTTTTACCACGATGTTTATAAATTTAGCATAGTTATCTTTGTAAGATGCTTGTAGTGGTTGATTATGGGCTTGGAAATCTGAGGAGTGTAAAGAAGGCACTTGAAAAAGCCGGGGCTGAAGTAGTGATATCGAGTGAACCGTCCATGCTTGAAATGGCTGATGGTATAGTGCTTCCGGGAGTTGGTGCTTTCAGGGATGGCATGGAAAACCTTTCAGAGTTATCTGAGTGCATAAAGAGGGAAGCTGAACACGGAAAACCACTCTTGGGAATATGTCTCGGCATGCAAATGCTCCTCACCGAGAGTGAAGAGGGCGGTGTTTACGAGGGGCTTGATATAATCCCAGGGAAGGTTGTCAGATTCGAAAGTAAAGGAAATAACAGAGACAATAAAATACCGCATATGGGATGGAATTCTATAAAAATAAAAGAGAACCATTGGATTTTGGATGGGGTTGAAGACAATTCGTACTTCTATTTTGTCCATTCTTATTATGCAAGGGTGGCATCCTCCTACGAAGTGGCGAGTTGTACATACATAACTGATTTCTCTGCCGTAATAGCAACCAAGAATGTAGTTGGGACGCAGTTCCACCCTGAGAAAAGTGGGGATACCGGGTTGAGAATTCTCCATAATTTCGTAAGGGAGTGCAGAAGATAAAATGGAAAAATTAAAATATTCTAAGATGATAGTATTGTAAGGTGGATTTAATGGAGCTAATCTACATCATGGCACTTTTAATAACGGGTATAGGTGTTGGTTTTGCATCAGGGTTGTTGGGTGTTGGTGGTTGTTTCATAATGGTTCCTGTGCAGTATTGGGTTCTCACTACAATGGGAATCGACCCCACAATTGCAATCAGAGTTGCGTTTGGCACAAATCTTCTTGTTGTTCTTCCAACCGCCATAAGTGGTGCATTTGGACACACAAGAAAGGGAGTTGTTAGATGGAACCCTGCGATAATCATGGGATTGATTGGTGCGATTGGTGCGGTGGCTGGTGCTGTGGTTGCATCAAACCTTTCAGGCATCGTGCTGAAAAGTGTGTTTGGGATTGCCATCCTCATCGGTGCGGTTCGAATGCTGACAGCAAAACCTCCGAAGATTGAAAAAGAGCCACCTACGAATTCAGTCGTGTATGCACTTTGGGGTATATTGATTGGCTTCTGTTGTGGCCTCATAGGAATAGGAGGAGGGGTTCTGATGGTTCCTATTATGGTACTTGCCCTTCATTTTAAAATGCATGAGGCAGTCGGCACTTCAACAGCAGTTATGATATTCACATCAATGGCTGGGGCTTTTGCTTATGCTATAAATGGATTTGGTCTTGAGGGTCTCCCTTCCTATTCAATTGGGTATGTCAATATGCTCCAATGGGTGCTTCTTGCAGGAACGAGTATCCCCATGGCTCAAGTGGGAGTAAAGGTTGCCCATAAATTGCCGGCAAAGAAGCTCAAGTTCGTGTTCATAGTTGTGATGGTGTATATGGCATTGAAGATGTTGGGAATCTTCGAGTGGATCGGTCTTCCTCTCTGAACTAAAGAAATTTATAAGAGGATGATAAAGGGAGTGTTGTGAGAGACATTATCAAAATCATCAGCTTGATTTTAGTTTTTTTTACCCTCCTTACTACGGCACATGCTCAACAAGACTGGGTTATTTTTGGGGAGTATCAGAAAGAGGTTGATATTGTTGTTGGGGATGCATACACCTTAACAGTGGAGCTTTTGAATACGAATCCGAATGAGAGTTATGAGGCTACGGTGAGACTTGAAGGTCTGCCCAAAGGGGCTTCGTTTGTAGTTACCTCACACACCATCCCACCATCATCCTCTACATTGCTCACACTCATCATCACCACCACAAACATCACCCCTACGGGGAGTTATTCTGTTAATATCGTGGAGATTTCATCCCCCCCAGATGTATCGACATCCACTCCTCTCCTCGTGAACGTAGTACCAAAGAAAGAGCTCTCTCCTGAGGATTTTGAAGTTGAGAAGGTGACGGGAATATCTGAGGAGGAGTTGAAAGTAAATGGACTTGATGTCCAAGAGGTCGAGAGTACAAAAGTTGAAAAATCACCCGGATTTGGGTTGATATTTGGTTTGGCAGTCTTGGTGCTTATTTACTATAGACTCAGGTAAACACTTTCATGGCTTTCCGTGCATGATCCCCCCCACCAAGTATTGTAACACGGTCTCCTTTCTCAAAGACGAAGCTCCCATCTGGTATGTATGATTTGTCTCCCCTCTTTACGAGTATAACTATGCTATCTTTGGGGAGAGATATTTCTGAAAGTTTTTTACCTATTACATCTGGATTCTTTACTTCACACTCGACTAAGTCTCCTTCCATTCCAACTTCTATTGAGAAGAGGTCTGGTGTGCCTACTATGTCCTCCATTATGAGGGCGGTTGAGAACGATGGACTCATTGCTTTGATTCCAAGGTCTTCGAAAACCTTTAAGTTTTCAGGGTTATTCACCTTCGCAATGATTTTTTGGGGGGGCAAGTCGAATTTGCTGATAGCGATTTGAGACACCAGGAGATTCACAGCATCATCGCCAGTTGTAATAAGCAAATAATTTGTGTTCTCTATTCCTGCTCTTTTCAAAGTTCCAGGATCGGTTGCATCACCACAGATAACTTCTACATCGAGTTTTCTCAGACTTTCACATACCCCCTCGTTGGCCTCAATAATGCTAACACTTTCTCCCCTCTTTGAAAATCTCTCTGCAAGTACTCTTCCTATATTTCCTCCTCCCACTATGATTATGTTCATCGATACCAACCCCAGTTTTTTTACTAGAACCCTTCCATATATTCCTGAGAAGAATACAGTAAGTATCACTGCAATAAATATGAGTCCTATGATTAATCCTTGTTCACCTATTTGCAGTGTGTAGAAGACAGCGAGAGATGCTGGAACAACACCCTTTGGACCCATCATAGATATGAAAAGTTTTTCTTTTTTTGTCAGACTTTTTGAGATTGAAGTGGACAAAAACACAGAAATCGGCCTTATAACAAACATTAAAATTATAATCAGCCCAATGCCTCTGAATCCGAGGTTTATAATGTCATCTGGGTTGAAGTAAGCGGCCAGCAGTATGAAGATGACCGATAACAAGATAACCGAAAGGTCCTCCTTGAACTCTCGTATATCCTCGATATATCTTGAGCCAAAGGTGCCCATAACGAGTCCGCAAGAGGCAACTGCAAACAAACCAGATGCATTTGCCATCGTATTGGACATCATATAGAGTCCCATCACGAAGGCAAGTGCGAGCAAGCGTGCAGTCTGTCTTCCTATCTTACTCAATGACAGAGCATGGTTCATGAGATATCCACCAAACATGCCAATCAGGAACCCGGTCACTATTTTTTGAAGAATCACTTCGATTCCTATCACTTCAATTCCTTCTCCCAGCCCAACATCTGCAATAATCAGTTCGAATATAGTTGCAGAGACTATCACAGCAATCGCATCGTTTAGCACCCCTTCGAGTTCGAGTATCTTTCCAACCTTTCTCTTGACCTTCATATGCCTCACAAGTGGTGCAATAACGGTTGGCCCAGTTGCCATCAGGATTCCTCCCACCAGCATGGCAGTCATCCATTCCATTCCAACGATGTACCTTGCTCCAAGAGAAACTCCGAGGAATGTTATCACTCCTCCAACCGAAACCAACATTGTTGCCTCTCTTGAAATCTTTTTTATGGTCTTCAAGTCAATGCCGATACTACCTTCAAATACGATGATTATCACTGCGGCTTCAACGATTGGTCGGATAGCCCCCTCAAAAAATTCAGGTCTTACGTATCCAAGTCCAAGAGGCCCAAGCAAAAGTCCTGTTATGAGCAGAAATAGTATGCTCGGAATCCTGAAATGTTTGCCAACAATCTGTGCCCCAACGCCTATAATGAGTATCAGAGCCAATACGCCAATGTAGTACTCCTGTCCAAAATAGCTCTCCATTACCACCACTTAAAGAACACACCTAATTATCTTTTTTGATAGATTGTGAGGGGTGAGGAGGAGTCCCCCTCAGACTTAGAATCCTCCGAAGTCTCCTCCCCCAAACTCTTCACCAGTGAAGGAAGGTGGCTTCTCTTCTTCCTCTTCTTTTTCCTCCTCCTCGGGTGGTTTGGATGCCAGTACGTCGTCTATCCTCAGAATCATCACCGCAGCCTCGGTTGCGGATGCAATCGCTTGTGTCTTCACTTTGAGTGGTTCCACCACTCCCATCTCCCACATATCAACTACTTCACCTGTATACACATCGAGCCCAGCAGTCACCATTCCCTTCTCGTGTGCACTCCTCAGCTCTACCAG